>OAWA01000305.1_pt1 | contig 41067 bp, 34 predicted proteins | sample 1516971 | NCBI WGS metagenome assembly OAWA01 (sample SAMEA2580097, study PRJEB22360) | human gut metagenome | biome: human gut; feature: human-associated habitat; material: faeces | place: Denmark | collected 2008/2010
CCAAATATCCAGTGTCATGCCTTCTGAGTCGATTGCACGATAGAGATAATGCCACTTCCCTTTAATTTTAATATAAGTTTCGTCCATTTTCCACGAATAAAAGGCATGGAAGCCATCCGAGGATTATATAAGAAAACCCGAAAAGAAGGCACTCTCTTCGGGTTTTCGGTCTGTACTGAAATCAAGGTATTATTGGGAATCCCAGCTTAAATCATAGATACCGTAAGGGATTTTATTCTTTATTTAAAACTTTGCAATAGAACCTAAAGTTATTTATGAACACTGATTTAAGCTAAGCTGCCGATATCACAATCTCAGCATCCACTAAATCAGCCTTCAAGTTTTTGACATCTAAGTGGTCAAGGTAGAAATCCGTTACCTTATCACGAATTTGTTGTTCAATTACTCGCCGTAATGGCCGCGCACCCATTGCTTCATCATAGCCTTGTTCCATCAGCCAATCTTTGGCCGCTTTAGTTACCTCAAGTTTGATGGATTTTTTGGCTAAAGTTTTTTGTACATCCGCCAACATCAAATCGACAATTTGACTTAAGTCTTGCTTAGTCAGATGTGAAAATTCCACGATTCCATTAAAACGGTTCAGAAATTCTGGGCGGAAAAATGGTGCTAACTTATCCATTAATGACTGATCTCGTTGCTTGTCACCACTTAATGCTTCATTACCAAAGCCAGCATTAGAAGTAGCAATAATAATCGTATTTTTGAAATTAATGACATTGCCTTGTCCATCCGTTAAGCGCCCATCATCCATCACTTGTAACAGTAACGTTAATACTTGTGGATCAGCCTTTTCAATTTCATCTAATAATACAATGGAATATGGATTACGCCGAACCCGTTCAGTTAGAGTATTAGCATTATCTTCATAGCCTACGTATCCAGCCGAGGTACCAATTAATTTCGACACAGCTGTACGATCAGCATATTCACTCATATCTAGCCGAATAATCGCATTTTCATTTCCAAACATATCTAAGGCTAATTGCTTAGCTAATTCAGTCTTTCCTACGCCAGTTGGGCCCACAAACAGAAAACTTCCAATCGGCTGATCGCCCTCTGAAAAGCCCGCACGGTTACGCCGAATTGCTTTTGCTACCATTTCAACCGCTTCATCTTGACCGATTACCTTACTTTTCAGACGCTTTTCAAGATTTTTCAAGCGCTCAATATCATTAGCGCCCATATCAGAAACTGGTATACCAGTTAAACGTTCAACCGATTGTGCCACATCATCAATCGTGGCAGTGATTTTTTCTTTTTGATCCGTTTCTTTAATTTTTTGCTTGGTTTCCTCGATCGACTTCTTGATATCAGCGGCTTTTGTAAAGTCCTCCGCTTTAATGGCGGCCTCCTTAGCTGCCTCTAATTTTTTAAGGCGTTGATCCAATGTCTCAACATCAGTTTGTGAATTTTTAGCCGCTAAATGAGCCGCAGTCATGTCGATCAAATCGATAGCTTTATCTGGCAAAGTGCGTTGTGGTATATATTGGATTGAATAATCCACAGCCGCCTTCAAAACATCATCTGGTAATACAACATGATGATGTTTTTCGTACAGCTCTTTAACACCTTGTAATATACGTAAAGTGTCAGCGGCCGTCGGTTCATTAATCACAACATCATTGAATCGCCGTGCCAAAGCCGCATTTTTCAAAATAGTATTGCGATATTCATCTTGAGTCGTAGCCCCGATTACACTCAGCTCGCCACGTGACAAAGCAGGTTTAATGATATCAGCCAATCCTTTGCCACCATCTTCACCACCAGTGGCACCCGTGCCGAGAATCTGATGAATTTCATCGAAGAATAGAATAATATTACCAGCTGCTTTAACTTCCTCTACCAGCTGTTTAATATTTTCTTCAAAAGAACCGCGATATTGAGTTCCCGCTTCCAAAGACGATAAATCAATCGAATAGATTTCTTTATCTTGAATCGTTTCTGGAACTTTACCAGCCACAATTGCTTGTGCCAGACCTTCGACGACTGCAGTTTTACCTACACCGGCATCACCAACTAAGATTGCATTATTTTTCGTTCTACGACTCAAAATTTCTGCAGTTTCTTGAATCTCTTTCTCACGTCCAATCACTGGATCTAGTAATCCATCACGAGCCTGTTCCGTCAAATTGGTCCCTAACTTTTCTAAAATCCCTCCTTTTTTAACAGCCTGTTTACCATCTTTAGATACTTCTATTGTTTTATTATTTTGGGGTAGCTTACCAGTTGCTCGGTATTGAGCAAACTCATCCGGTGTCAACGATTGTCCATTAACTAAATACCGTGCACGCTGCGAATTTTGATTATCCATGCGCCGAAATAATTGATTGAAAACATCATCCCTATCATTGTTGAAAAAAGGATCATTTCCGTAAAAATTTGCCATACTACAACACCTCCATAAAAATTTATATGTGTAACTTAGTGACCATAATATCCTTTAAAACTACAACTCAATTGTATCACAATTTTTATGTATCGCTGAGTAAAGCGCTTTTAGAATCAATTAGAAATAATTAGGATAATTTTTACAGGTTCTGTTGCAAAGTTCCCCATAACACCTGATTTATTGTAAAATGTAATAAAAAAGAATGCGAGGACAACAGAACCGTGTCGATTTGCTTTACGCAAACGCCACCTACCCATTTTATAAAAATAAAATGGGCAAAAGATCTTTCTTTTTGTCATACAAAAAGAAGAAAAAAAAAAGAGACGATTTTCTTCTTCCGAAATTGTCCCTCTTTTTTCTAAAACCATGGATGAACGAACAAAAAATCTCTCGTATTTTGTTTGTTCATCCACTAAAAATATGCGAACAGTATGGCTTCATTCAATCCTGTTCTTACAAGTCAAAAGCATCGAATCGTCCTTGGACGATTCAACAAAAAAAGTAGTTGTTTTTGGACGACTACTAAGTTCTAAACATTCATTACCCAAAATCAATTTGGTCTAACATCGTTTCTCGACTAGCTTGATCTAATCCAAGATACGTTAAGGTCATAGCTTCACTTGAATGGTTTAATAAATTCATCACTAAACCAATATTATAGTTTGACTGCGTATAGACCCGATAAGCGCCTGTTTTACGCATGGTGTGTGTGCCTAGATAGTTGATACCTAATAGATCACCAACACGTGACAAGACCCGGGTTGACCCCAGAGCATAAGGCAGAAAATCCAGTAGCGAACGGTTTTTGTTCGTTACTGGATTTTTTGTCTTATGTGGCCGGGGTCAGGGTCGTCGGAGCGTATTTCAGAAGCCGAAGGGTGCTCAAAATAGCATAACTGCTCAACTATACACATTCCAAAAAAGTCCCCCACCCAGCAGCAAGTCACTCACCCATCACATCTTCCGCCAGAACTTCAGCATAATCAGCATCGCCACAATCAAGGCGACAGAAATCCCCAAAGTCAGCATCCAAGCATTTTGCATCCCGGCTAACGGGAGTTTCTTCACGTTCATCCCATAGAATCCGGTAATGATCGTTGGCACAGCCATGGTCAGTGACCAAATTGTCAAAAATTTCATTGTATCGTTCAGGTTGTTATTAGCAAGGCTGTTGAGGGTATGATCGATTCGGTCAACGACTTGGGTTTCAATCTCAAACATCCGTTGGACCTGTTCTCCTTCAATTTGCACGTCTTCGAATAAATCAATTTTATCTTGGTCAGCACCGACACCAAAATGGGTCTTTGGCAAACGATCGAGTTCACTGAGATTGGTTTGGACCGCGCTGGACAAAAAGGTCAACGTCTGTTGAAGATATGAAAGTGAAACCAAGTCACTGTTCTTCGTCTTCCGGTTCAACATTTTATCCAAATAGTTGCGTTTCTTGGTAATGGCGCGAGAAATTGGGATAAAACTGACAACAACTGTAAACAGTGTTTCCAGAATAAATGCATCGACGCTCTTAACCTCGGGATTATCCAATGCCGAGTAAAGTGCCGTGTTGACTTCAGGTATGCCGCTTTGATTAAACGTGAATAAAACGCCCTTATGGAGCAACATGCCAAATGGCTGGGTAATGTATCTCAGCGCATCTTTGTCGAGGGCATACGGCGCCAGAAAGATGAATAATTGGTAGTCCTCATTGATATCATAAACATAATTAGTACTTTCATCATTATCAGTGACGTACTCAATAATATCTTCATCGATGCCATACTGATCTTCGAGGGTTGCCCGTTCTTCGGCATTGATTTGAATCGTTTCAATCCATTTGGTTCCATTGATTGTCTTTTCGGGTTTGATCATTTAGTAATTCCCCTGTTAGTTATTAACCTCTATTTTAGACTAAAAGAAAAGAAGCTGCAGACAAATTTTTAAATTGTCAACGATTCCCAACTGCTAAACACTTTTATAAAGAATATAACGGAAACCTTGTCGGGCTGCCATTTTGTCGGTACCGCTCATATCAAGGGTTTCAGCCGTTTTATTAGCAAAATCCTTTTTAATATACACGTCTTTTGCTGTAACTTCTAAATCTGCTAAATAAAGTTTGTTAGGTAGGTTTCGTTTTTTCTTTGGGTTAAATCCTTGCTTGATTTGAAATAATAGTCCTGCTATATATGATCCATTATACCATTTAAACAAAAAAATAGTCCCCGTTATCTACTAGGTAGATAACGGGGACTGTTTTAATAGGTTTTCACAGGGGCGATTATATAATTATAGTCCCTTAATGACCGTTTTTAGTGATTTCCAAAAATCATACCAAGCCCATAACCCAGCCCCTGATATTTATCAGAAAATTGTTGACTGGTTAAATATAAATAAAATGGTTTCAAAGTTTTAGACATCATATTTTTCATTGCTAATGGTGTTAAAGAAGATTTTAAATCACTAATTATTTTAGGGAGATATTCCTTTTTTTCTAAAGCAATTTTTGCCACTATCAATGCTTCTCGCTCTATATTATTAATATTTGTATCCAAAATTAAATCTGTAATTTGGTTTAAAAGATCAACTTCAACATTTTCAATCATGATTAAATTCTCCTTAACATTTACTAATAAATTCTAAACAAAATAACTTAGATTATAGCACAAATAGTAACCCACAGGCTTAGAAATTATGTTGTTTTTCTTAGCGTATTTTACATCTTATCCAGTCGGAAAAATCCACAATCCTCTTTGCCCACGGTCAATAAATTCTTGAGAAAGTTTTGTGTAAAAAGATACAACTTCTTTTGATAGAGAAAGTTTCCTAGCAAGAGGAGCTAAGTCACTCTTTAATTCAGAGATGACTTTTGGTGTATAGTTTTTTTGTTCCAATTTATTTTTTGCACTAGATAATATTTCGAATTCTTGAGTAGAAATATTCGGATTATTTATCAAACTAGAAAGTTCTTCTATGAGTTCTGATCCTTTTGATATTTTTACCATGCTATGCTCCTTTTTAATCATGGATGTCAAAAATTCCCCCAGCCACTAGCTATTAAAGCTAGTATATAACTAATTTTACCTTGCGTTTGAATAGTTATATATTCACCTATATACTTGTTTCGGAAAATCGTATAAGTGTCAGCATTCATCAAATAATACCATTCATTTAAGGAAATATCAAATAAACATCTTTTGTAAAAAGCCTTTTTTCTGTTCTTTTAATAAATCTAACTTACGTTGATGAAGAGCGATAGTTTCATCTAACTGTTTGAAGAATGATCCGATTTTTTCTTGTTCTTTTATACTGGGCGTAGCTATTTTTATTTGATAAAAAGAATCTATTTCTAAATTTCTTCTTACCACACTTGCTCCCTGAGTTGAAGAATTTTTATACTCTTCTAACATTTTTGGTGTCCGCAACTGTGGTTTTATAAATGAACTATCAATATCAGTAAAATTAAAAGTCTTATAACTTGGTGATACTAAACCGGTACCAATATTATTGATATTTATGTTTCCTAGCCATAGATTTTGAGGAGATAATACTAAATCACCATTTTTAATAATTTTATATCCTAAATTAGAAGTACCAGAAACTCTTCCATCTCTGAACTCCATTCCTACGTTTGTACTTGATAAAACTCTGTACTCATTTTCAATCTTTGATTTGGTACTAAATTCTCTAAGGATATCTTTTAACTTACGCTCTTCCCAATCATCCGTAAAACCTTCAAACCTTAATTGTGGACTTTTTTTACTCATCATGACCGCCTCTCAAAAGAAGACGCATCGATTCAATCAAGGCTTGATTCTCTTCACTTTCTCAAAAATCGTCAATCAACGATAAGAGCGTTTGATCTTGTTGAACTAATTCTTCATTGATCTTAAGGAGATTGGTATTCACTGCAACCAAATCAACCGGTTCTTCTTCCTCAAAGGTATCGACATAACGAGGGATATTTAAGTTAAAGTCATTTTCTTGGATCTCATCAAAACTTGCAACATGAGCATATCTTTCAATATCTTCTCGCTTTTTGTAGATAGAAACAATTTTATCAATATGTTCATCCAACAGGACATTTTGATTTTTTCGTTTTTCAAAGTCTTGAGAAGCATCAATAAACAAGACATCACGACGAGAGCGGTTTTTCTCCAAAATAATAACCGTTGTCGGAATACTCGTTCCAAAAAAGATATTGGCCGGCAATCCAATGACTGCATCAATGGCTCCCATTTCTAAAAGAGATTGACGGATGGTTCCTTCCGCGGCTCCTCTAAAGAGCACGCCATAAGGCAGGACAATCCCCATTGTTCCCGATTCTTTCAAATGGTAAAAACCGTGAAGGAGAAAGGCAAAGTCCGCTTTAGATTTAGGCGCTAATTTTCCAAAACGCTCAAAACGAGGGTCAGAGAGAAACTTATCTGCCGCTGACCATTTCGCAGAGTAAGGAGGGTTCATGACCACAGAATCAAACTGATAAGGCTCTTCTGACGGCCAATCAGCGTCTAAAGTGTCCCCGTTATTCAGGTTCATGCGTTCTTTATCCACCCCATGAAGGATTAAGTTCATACGTGCTAAGTTAAAGGTCGTCGTATTTAGCTCTTGTCCATGATAATGGACTTGATTTGGATTGATGAGATAGCGACGGATATTAAGCATCAAAGAACCTGAACCCATCGCAGGATCTATTTAGACGTTGTCGGTGATACAATGTTATTTTTCTCGTGTACTATGTCATTTATCTCGATACTTCGTCATTTTTCTTTTTTACACAGAAAGCACTCAGCCGTTATTTTGGGACTGGGTGCTTTGCTTCCTAAAGATAGCTAGAAGATGAGCCTAGAATCAGTTTTTTCTTTGCTAGTGGAACATCAACTACTCCATTAATTAAATCCTCTATTATTTGTAAAGACTCGGACTTCACTTCTTCACGAGTCATCATATCAAGGATTCGAACGCCTCCAACAAAATTGAAATGTTCGTTTATAAAGGAATAAGCTTCTTTCCGATTCCTCACCTTTCCTTCTTCGCTCGATATTTTTACCGCTTCAGTGATTCCGAGTGCAAAATTGGGGTTGTTAGTGAACTTACTTGCAAAGAAAGTAACTGCTTTACCAGAAGGGTCTAATTCAGTAAAAAAATCAGTTAACCAATACGGATTGGATGAATTGAATTCGTCATATGTTCTAAATCCAATCCACCAGTATTTAGCAAGATGCTGCACTACAAGGGACCTTACGTTTCCGTGATTGAAAAAAATGGCGTTTTTGATCTTTTGTGCTACATTTTTATCTCCCTTGATGGTTCTGATATAGTCCATCAGATAGTCGATAAAAACTGTATTAATTAAAGTGAACCACAATTCTTCCTTCGTTGCCTGCGTCCTCGTCAATCCTTTAAGCATGGAATATACTAATTTGCTGTTTTCTCTAATATATTCCGATCCACTATCAAACTCATAAGATTGATATAAGCGTTTATATTCAAACTCTAAATCGCCTTCGAAAGCAATATCATCATTAAACAGACTTAAAATTTCAGTTTTATTTCCAGAGAGGTAGAGGGGCAGATATTCAACTTCAAAATTTGCCTTGTATAACGTCAAGAAATCTTCTGAGCAATATCTGATTTTAGTCATCACTACCCACCATCCCTTCTAATTCAAGAAACATTCTATCTAAAGGATTCTTCAATATCTCTTGAGTTAGCAAAATGCTACTAATATCCTCATTGAAAAGCTGGTTCATCGAATAACCTAGTAATTCGAGTTTCTTCTCAATCACCTGATACCACTTCCTATCTTGCATATTTGCACCTTTATTACGAGAAACCGCATCTAGCACATAAATCAATGTTGGTTGAATTATTGATGATAGCATTACCTCCCCGAATATTGATGGATATTTCAGGTAATTGCTATATTGGTTTTCTGGAAGATAAACAAAAATGGTGTCCTGGTCATAATCGACCCTCATTTGCTTTTCTTTCGTTTGAGCAACTTTAATTATGGAGGCTACTTGTGCAAAATCATCAATTTCATCAAGTTCAATTTCTACCGTAAATGAAACAGCTAAAGGATCACCAGCCTCTAAGTTGGGAAAAATATAATCTAGGCCATATAATTCCTCATTCACGTTAGGGTTTGAATAATTTTCAATGCTATCCGTTGATAAAATGAGTCCAGTCACTTCAACTAAAGTCCTCATGTTTTCAGGTTCAATTTCAATTTCTTGAAAGTCATTCTCAACACGATACATTTTTCTGTACGCAGCCCTTGGACTTTCAACATGCAAAAACATCCCCGCCTTGCCAGAGTCAATCAATTGTTCTATTGACGAATCTACGAGATTAAAGCTTGCTGATAGTTTAGCTTTCCTGAAAGGTGTGCCCTCAGATAAGTTATACTCTACTTCGAATGAAGAGCCATTCTTATAGTCGTCATCGTTTGTCGACAAAACTGGATATGGATATAAACTATTCAAAATTCGCATAAACTTCCACCTCCAATTTCAATCGATTGTATTGATTAACTTTTACATCAATGGCTTGCCACTTGCCACTTACTAAGTTTGGCACATAAACATTATTAGCTTTAGCTTGTAATGAGCCTATATTTACGTTGAATGCAGATTTTACTTTTACTTTTGTTTTATTTCCAGAATCTCCAATAATTGCTATGCTAATCATCACATCTCGTATATTCTTCTCCGGGTTCAAAACAATTCTATATTTTCCTTCACTAGAATCGGATTCGATTACGCGATAGTGCATATTAGCAATCCTTTTCCTTGATATTTTGTCTGAAACTAGCATTTCATCTCCCTCAAAATCATTTGAGCTATGACCTGCTTCATCTCCTCCGGCAAAGTCATTGTCGCCAAATCCTAAACCTCCGCCTTCACCACCATCTAATCCATGTCCTCCAGAGTTACCTTCGACAATTCCTGCTTTTTTCAATTCTTCATCTGATAATTCTCCTGTTTCATTTGAGCGAATTGGGGTAGTACTAGTAATATCAGAGGATGTATTTTTAATTTTAATCGTAGCATTCCCACTAACTAAAGGCTTCTTCTCTTCTGCTTTAGCACCTTTCAAAGCATCTAAATTGCTAGGTAAAAAATCACTTACACCAAATGCATCCACTTCCTGAGTTATTTTTTCTTGGTATTCATCAATTACAGCTTTTTTTATAAACTTCGTTACAAAATCCAAGAATTGCTTAGCTCGCTTTTTATCGCTTGCTCTATCAACAGACCATTTATCGTGATTCGGATTCTCGATTTCCTTCAACACTTTATTAATATTAGGGCCTGTTGCTTGAAAAACTCCAGAAAATTTTAGAACCCCGCTAATAGATTTCTTATCAAATATTTTCATCCCTGCTTTCCGAGTCATCAAAACTCTTCTGTTATTCTCAGTCTTATTAGATAGAACAAGGACTGCCTCTCCAGATTCTATGGCATAAGGCTCAAATTCAGGCATGTTAATTACAATGTGATCCTTATCTGCTAAAACCCCATAGTAACTAATTAAGTCAATGTATGTTTTCTCAAGTTTCTTGTCATTTATGATTTCACTCAAATACTTAGAAATGGTGTCTTTGTTTAAGACTTCACCTTCAACAATCACCTCTAATTGATTCCTTTCAATAGAAACCAAAAAGTTATCTAAAATTGAATACATTATCTCTGACTTATAATCTGGAAAATCATTAATATCAAACCCAATTACATATACATCAGTACCCAGTTTGCTACGAGTAGATGGGTCAAAACTTACTCCATGATTAAATGGAGTTTTTTCATTCTCTCCAAAGTATCCTGTTCCTTGCGTGGTTTCTCCATTCGGTAAGTCAAAAGAAACAAACTTTGTTACACCTATTGACTGTTCTGATCCTTGCTTAGCTAAGGTATTATAGAAAACCATTCGTAGGTCACTAACCGCAAACGGAGCGGCCTTACCTATACCGAAACTCCCTCCAGATTCATCACTACTCTTTACTGAAGAACCTGCTTGCTCAATCAATGATTCCCAGTTTTGTGGCTCTAATCCAGTCGTATTTTCATCACTAATTTTTAACACGCTAATTTCAGGCTTGCTCAAAATCAACTTCATTTTTCGTATTAGCTTTTGCGTTTTTACTTCATGTGGCCAAGCAGACTCTGCTTTGGGGATGATGGTTTCAATTAATTCTTTATAGCCAGGGACAGTTTCTGCTTTAATTTTGATCATATCAAACGATACCCGTACAGGCTTCCCATAACCGTCAGAAGCATCTAAAGAGTTTTGACAAATTTCTCTTGCCAAGGATTCGATTTTTTTATCATTAAATGTTTCTACATATGCGTTACTTGCAGAAGTTTTTTCTAGATTTCGTCCACTAGGAAAATACCATCTCCCCATAGTGGTTGAAGTATTTCTGAATAAATTGCCAAATGCCATTTCATCTGCCTCCTCGAATGAGCTGTTATTATAATTATATCACTCATGTGGGTTCTGTTGCAAAGTTTTCCAAAAAATCTATTTTAGTGTAAAATTGAGAAAAAAGACAGAGAGGACAGAGTAATGAATCATTTTAAAGGCAAACAATTCAAAAAAGACGTCATTATTGTCGCTGTTGGTTACTACCTGCGTTACAATCTAAGCTATCGTGAAGTTCAGGAATTGTTATATGATCGTGGAATAAATGTTTGTCATACTACGATTTATCGTTGGGTGCAAGAATATGGCAAACTACTCTATCAAAACGGCTTTTATCAAGGGACAGAACATCGTATCATTAAATACCTGAATAATTTGGTTGAACAAGACCATCGTCCAGTAAAGAGACGCAATAAATTCTATCGAAGTTTACGCACTGCCTCACCCACGATTAAAGGCATGGAAGCCATCCGAGGATTATATAAGAAAACCCGAAAAGAAGGCACTCTCTTCGGGTTTTCGGTCTGTACTGAAATCAAGGTATTATTGGGAATCCCAGCTTAAATCATAGATACCGTAAGGGATTTTATTCTTTATTTAAAACTTTGCAACAGAACCGTCACTAAAGACATCTAATGATTGATTTTGAAATCTTTTCTTGAGAAATTGTGTAAATGAACTTGGCATGATGACCTTCTCCTAACATTAAAATCTGTAATTACATAAACTGATGACGACAGAAAAATTTAACTATTATCGACCCACATCTCGCATTGGCCAATTACGGTAGCTAATGCATCATCCATGCCTTCAGGTGGATATTTGTACTTTTTAAGAAGTCTCTTAACCATACGCCTCATCCCAGCTCTTGCAGATTCTTTCTTCTGCCAATCGACTGTTCTACTCTTGCGTAACAAGTCAGTTAATTCATGAGCCAACGAAACGAGTTCATCATTCTCATAAAAATCCTTAACTGCTTCTGGCTTTGTAATAGCGTCATAAAAAGCTAATTCTTCTGCAGTTAGTCCCAAGTCGTTACCTTCTTGACTGGCATTAGCCATATCTTTCGCCATCTTCATCAGTTCTTGAATGACTTCCTCATTCGAGAGCATACCGTTAAGATAAGCTTTCATAGCACGAGAAAGCATGTCAGAGAATTTTTCCGATTTCACTAGGTTTGTACGTTTATACAGTGTGACTTGCTCAGCAATTAGTTTCTTTAGTAGTTCCACTGCAAGATTCTTTTCCTTCATTTTAGAAATTTCATCCAAAAACTTAGGATCAAACAAGGAGAAGCCAGTGTCTATATCTGAGAATAAATTGATTACTCCCTCACTCTTGATACTAGACTTCAACATTTCGTTGATACGCTGATTAATTTCCTTCAAAGATAAAGGTTTTCTATCACCTGTGATGCGTGTCAACAAAGTACGAACTGCTTCAAAGAATGCAGCCTCGAATCGCTGTTCTGGTGTTAATAAAGAACGACATAATGAGAGGGCTTGGCGAAGCAAATGTGCTTGTTTGATATATTCCTCTTTATCCTTTTCTTTATTAACCGCAGAAAGGAAGTTAACACCTCTACTAATCGTTTTAGCACGGGTCAAATCTGTGGCAGAATCGTCCATGAATTTGGAGTAGTCAAAGCCATGGAACATATCTCGACAAACTTCTAGTTTTTCGATAAATTTTGGCAGAGCTGTCTCAGCAATATTTGGGTCTCCAAAGTTCCCCTTATCTCGTTTCGTATAATCATTCATGGCTTGTTTCAACGCACTAGCAATTCCCACGTAGTCAACAACTAAACCACCTTCTTTATCTTTATAGACACGATTTACACGAGCAATAGCCTGCATCAGATTATGACCACTCATAGGTTTGTAAACATACATAGTCGCCAAACTAGGAACATCAAATCCAGTTAGCCACATATCTACCACAATAGCTAATTTGAATGGGTCATCATCATTTTTAAATTTCTTTGCCATTTCGTCTTTATGGCTCTTGTTTCCAATGATGTCATGCCATTCTTCGGGGTCATTATTTCCAGAAGTCATGACCACTCCAACTTTTTCAGTCCAGTTTGATCGCTTTTCAAGAATCTTATGGTAAATCTTCATCGCAATTGGGCGAGAGTAGGCAACAATCATAGCCTTTCCAGTTAGTTCCTGCGCACGATTGTTTTCATAGTGGTCAATGATATCATCAACTAATGCATTCAGTGTCTGCTCCGCACCAAGAATTGAGTCCATGCGTCCCAGTTCTTTTTTGCTTCTTTCAATTACATGATACTCTGCCGTTTCCTCCATGACCATATATTCATTATCAATGGCTTCAAGAACAGACTCATCTAGTTTCAAATGAATGACACGGCTCTCATAATAAACTGGGCGAGTTGCTCCATCTTCTACCGCTTGAGTCATATCATAAACATCAATATAATTGCCAAACACTTCAGTAGTTGATTTGTCCTTATTAGAAATTGGTGTACCAGTAAATCCTATATAAGTAGCGTTTGGTAAGCTATCTCGGATTTTTCTTGCCGTTCCGATTTTCACTTGGCCAGTTGTAGCATCGACTTTCTCCTCTAGCCCATACTGTCCCCGATGCGCTTCGTCAGCCATGACAATAATATTCCTACGTTCAGAAAGAGGTTCATCTGACTCTTCAAATTTTTGCATGGTAGTGAAAATAATTCCATTTGCTTCTCTACCATCAAGCAGTTCTTTTAAATTTGCACGGTCAGAAGCCTGGATTGGTGTCTGACGAAGAAACTTCTCACATTTCGCAAACTGTCCAAAAAGCTGGTCATCAAGGTCATTTCTATCTGTAAGTACAACAATGGTTGGAGAATTTAATGCTTGTTGCAATAAATGAGTGTAAAAGACCATCGACAAGGATTTACCACTTCCTTGAGTATGCCAAAACACTCCGCCACGGCCATCTGTTTCTGTCGCTTTTTTGGTCGAGTTAATCGCTTTTCTCACTGCAAAATACTGATGATAGGCAGCTAAAATCTTTGCATCGTTAGAGAAACAGATAAAGTTTTGAAGGATGTCAAGGAATCGCTTTTTGTCAAACATTCCTTCGATGAAGGTGTCAAAAGTTGCGTACTGCGTATTTTCATAACTACCGTCAATGGTTTTCCATTCCATAAAGCGGTCTTCACCAGTAGTAATTGTGCCAGCCTTTGAAGTCGCCAGGTCACTCATGACACAGAACCCATTGTATGTAAAAAGACTTGGGATTTCCTTTTGATATGTTTTAAGCTGTAAAAAGGCATCCGAAGCATCCGTTTCCTCACGAGAAGGACTCTTCAATTCAAAAACCACCACAGGTAAACCATTCACAAACACAATAACATCTGGCCGTTTATTGCTATATTCAATAATCGTCCACTGGTTAATGACAGTAAATGAATTATTCTCGATGTTCTCAAAATCAACAATCTTAACTATGCCCGCAAGATGCTCACCATCATGAAAATAAGACACTTCAATCCCATTTTGCAGATAATTCATGAAGACTTCGTTCTTTTGCAGAATCGATCCATTCTCAAAATATTTTAGCTTATTCAATGCCTCTTGAATAGCCCCTTCTGGTAAAAGGGGATTAATCCGAGTTAAAGCTGGCTCCAGCTCATCAAGATATAACGGCTCTGTGTAATCACGTTCTACATCTGGACCATATTGATATGAGTAGCCTAATTCATCTTGAAAAAGCTGAATAATCGCTTTTTCGTAGTTATCTTCTGCAAAAGCCATGACTTATGCCTCCTTATGCATAATATTGTTAAATTCCTAGTTCATCATAAACTGACTGCTTATAATGATAAGCACCCGTTTTTCCGTCTTTACGATAACTTGCATCTGACGTGGGCCAATTTTCCAAAGCATATTGCATTATCTTACTTCCAAATGGAATAAAGATGCTTAACTTATCATCTAAACTCTTTGGACAAAGGGTATCTTTACTCTTCTTTCCATTTAAATTTACACAGATAATTGGTAATTCTTTCTTTATTGCTAGTTCAATTTCCCACTTAACAAATTTTGTTAAATTTTTCGTACTTTCTCCAATTAGAAGTACAAATACTTTACTGTTTGCCATTCGTTCTCTTAGTTGGCGTTTGATAGGTTCTTCTTGACTTGAATCTCTGGCAGTATTTAAATCGTGGGCATCATAGAAATTAAAATCTGTTTTATCACTCTGTTTCCATGCCTTCATCAGACGATAATATCTAATGTCTTTATCTCCATCAAAAGCAACATATGTTTTGTTTCGGTATGCCATATTATTCATTCTCCTTTAGTTCATATAAATTTACTTTTTTTAATAAATCCTCATGTATGATTATCTGAAGTTTAGCAGGATAAGTAAACTTTATCTTGCTGACTTTAAATGTCCAGACCATGATTTGAAGTAATTCATTGATGTCTATATCCTCAAAGCCATTTCTAAATCTAGTTATACCTGCTCCAAAAACAGGAACTGATACCGTTCTCTGTGCATATAGCCTATTAATCTCATTCCAAAAAGCCAAAAGAAAGTTGATATATTCCTGCATCGTTAGTTCTGCTTTATTGTCATCATCAAATCGGCTAAAAGCAGTAAGAATAAATTCATCATCAATTAAGACAGAACTCCCAAGCTTATATCTTTTCTTTTTCCCGACTTCTCGATTCATCTCTTCAATCAAGCCTTTTTCAAGACTTTTATCGCTCTCAATCTGCTTATCCAATTCTTGAATATCTGGAAAATATTTTTCAATCACCTGTCCATTTAAAGACCTCTTAGCAATAATCACATCATCCACTTGTGTATCAAAGTACTCATTAAAAGCAATAGCTTTCAATCCATCCTGTTTAAATAAATCTCCCGATTTTATTTGAACTGTTGTCGCTCCTATACTTATTGAAATATCGTTTAAGGTATTAGCTCTGTGCCAAGTCAAAAAATAAATAGCAACCAAAACCAAGAGAACAACACCACCAGCAATTAGTCTTAAATTCACTGGAATATCAACAAATATTAGTACGGCAGACAAAATGGCAAATAATGTTGCAGAGCGGCTGCCAAATTGCCTTATAACTTGCTTATCAAAAAGTGGAACTTTTTTAGTTTTCAAAATGATTAACTCCTTTCTTTCAGTATTTGATAAATCATCATTTAGTGGCTTAATCGGCGACTGAGATTTCACCTGACATAAGCTTTGGTAACAATGCATCCCTAAGCGTTGTCAAAGATTTTATTTCATCATATAAATTACGTAACTGGTCAAAAATCGGTTCGATAGTTGAATTAAAATTATCAAGTTCTTCTTTTTGTGGAATATAAACATCTACTGATTTGAGATTTGCCTGATTGATTTTCAATTGCACGGCTCCAGTAACTATAGATGAAACGCAGGTATTTTTTAGTAGGACAAACAAACTTTCTACCGTAAAGCCGTTTTTACCAACCATTATATGGGCATGATTGTTTACCCAAAACTTACCCCACACATACTGAAGAATAGGATAACCTTCTTTATCGATTACTGTACCATCCTCCCCTAACAGCAGATAAGTGCCATCAAAAAGGTAATCATCAACATAATCCATCAGACTGGTTGCTCCGTAATATGGGTATATCTTATCCATTTTTTCACGTTGATTAGCTGAAAGTGGAACACGTTTTGAATCAAAAAGCTCAATAATATCACCTAATTTTCCGTTAGGCTGTTTGGACGAAAATCTCTCTTGCCAAAAAGAACGTGCCAATTCAACTAAATGATGATTTATCTTCCTATTATTCTCGATCTTGTCATCTAATGAGCCAAGGATTTTTGCTATCTCATGTTGTTTCTCTTTATTAGACGGAACTGTAACATCGATAGCTTTTACAGTTTTACCAGAAACCTCCTTAAAGGTAGTTCCACTACCCATATTTTCAATTTTATCTTTATTGAACTTGAGCAAATAATATAAAAACAAATAATCTGTGTCATCATTGGGAACAATGGACTTAAAACCCTGATTAGTTGAAACCTCATTTTCAGCTATAGCCACATACCCAATAGGTGCTCTAGAACTAAACAAAATGGTATTTTTAGGCATTAATCTGGCTGAACTACCCTTCAATCCCTCTTCAGTAATGTTTCGTTCTCCATGTTTAATGAATCTCCCTGAAAAGGTAGATAAATCTTTTGGAGTAATCCAAGCAATATCTCCTCCATAATACTCAGGCTTTTTGGTAGAAGGTGTTCCACCACCAACGACTTCACCTAAATCTCCCAAAGTACAATTTTTCCATTCGGACATCTAATCTCTCCTTATCCTATAAACTTCCGATGCGAATTCTTCACATTCGCTTGATTGACCATCGCATAATGCATAGTCGTATCTATCTTTACATGCCCGAGCAGGTGTTGCACCTGCTCTATTGGCATTCCTTTATCTATTGCTCGTGTTGCCAAGGTTCTTCTAAACTTATGAGGATGAACTTTTTGCAAATCAACCCTTTTTCCGATTTCTCGAAGTCTCGTCTCCACGCCACCAATTTGTAATCGCTCATGCGGTTTTCCTAATGTAACAAACAATGCAAGATTGCTATCCGTTCGACTTTCCAAGTAAGTCATCAAGTGTATTTTCGTTCTGGCATCAAAATAAACCAAACGTTCACTACCACCTTTACCAAATACCACACATTCTCGTTCATGGAAATTGATGTCTGCTTGGTCTAATCCAACCAGCTCACCAACACGCATTCCTGTTGAAGCCAATAAGTCTATCATTGCCAAATCACGAATTTCTGTGCAAGAATCACGTAATAATTCCAAAGATTCATCCGATAGCGTTTCCTTGATAGGTTTATCCGTCTTTATCTTATGAATCCTTCGAACAGGACTTTTCAAGATATAATCCTCATCTTCTAGCCAACCAAAGAAACTACTGAAAATGCGACGCATATTATCAATCGTTACCTTGCTTGATTTGCGTTCTTTTTGATAATCTGACAAATACCCACGAAGATTATCAGTATCAATCTCACGTATTGGTATATCTGATTTTGTAAGAAGCATCTGAATAGTTGATTCATAGTACTTGAGCGACTTATCAGAACACCCCTCAACTCTCTTTGCTGACAAAAACATTTTGAGCAGCCCTACGTTATCTATACTTTCTTGAATAGTGTTGTCCGTTCTTTTTACGACTTCAACGCTTTGAAAAACAGCCGACAGTACTTGCGTTAGTTCTGTTAGTTGCACTTGACTCAACACCCTTGACATCCTCATTTGTATTTCTGTAATAACCCTATCTTTCATCTCTTCCTCCAAAAAATAGTTTTCCTCTATTTTATCAAGGAATGATGAGAAACTTGTGTACTAAATCATCATTTAGCTGAGATAGCTAAGAGTATTTTCGATAGCTACTTTATTGATTTGTCTCCCTATAATGGTGTTATGCCAGATGATTGGCAATTATCAAACTTAACTGGTATTGCAAATTATCTTAACGGTTTAGCTATGCAGAAACATCGCCCACAAAGTAATGAACAAGGCTTAACTGTTCTCAAAATCAAAGAACTTCGCCAAGGTTTTACAGATTCAACAAGTGATTTATGCTCTTCAAATATTCGAAGAGACTATATTATCCATGATGGAGATGTAATCTTCTCTTGGAGTGGTAGTCTGCTTGTAGATTTCTGGACTGGTGGAGATTGTGGGCTCAATCAACATTTGTTTAAAGTGTCATCCGAGACCTACGACAAATGGTTCTATTATGCTTGGACAAAACATCATCTCGACCGTTTTGTTAAAATGGCAGCGGATCGTGCCACAACTATGGGGCATATCAAACGTGACGCACTAGAAAAAGCTGAAGTTCTAATTCCAAGCAATAAGGACTATCAGGAAATCGGAAATAAGCTTAAACCGATTTACGACCAGATTATCAATAATCGTGTGGAATCAAGAAAACTAGTCGCTTTGCGAGACACGTTGTTACCAAAACTCATGTCAGGCGAAATTTCAGTTACAGATTAAGCCGCTAAATGATGATTTATCTTCTTGTTCTCAGCAATTCTATCATCCAAAGAACGAAGTATAGAACCAATTTCTTTTTGTTCGTTAATCGGTGGGACTGGGATTTCTAATCTTCTAAAGTCAGTTTTATTAAATTTAGGTTGAGCACTTCCAGATACTATAGATTTGAGCATGTGTTGCCCAAATCTACTTTTCATCCAGTAATAATAAAAATCATTATCTCCTTTAGGTATAAACATAATCGAGTTTGGTCCTAAAGACATTGGTTTAGATAGACTCGGAGCTTTGAACACCATACCAACATTAGCTCCAACATTTGAAATAATTATCTCATTCCCAAATAATTTACTTTTTTTCAAAAAATCATATGAATGTCGGCTTAGATATACAAAGTTCCCATCAAATTCATTGTTAAAGTCAACTAATCTAATTAAGATTGCATAGTCCGGTTCGTTCTTATATTGCACATTTTCTTTAAGGGAAGCAAAGCTGCCATTTGCAACATAATCAGTCACTAATTTGGAATTTTCAAGAATCGTTCCGACTCCCCAATGTTCAGGAATCTTTCCAAACGGAGTTTCTTTATAATTCAAATCCAATCGCCCCCAATCTTTCTTTGATTTCTTTCTCCAATTCATGAGAACGTGCAAACATTTCTGAGAGTTCTGAAGTCAAACGTTCCATCTTCTCTTCAAATGGTTCATCGTCTTCCTCTTGTTCTTCAATTCCAACATAGCGTCCTGGAGTCAAGATATAATCCTGTTTCTCGATATCTTTTGTTTCTACAACCGCACAAAAGCCTTTAACATCTTCTAACTCACCATTTTGAAAGGCTTCAAAGGTATCTGCAATTTTCTTGATGTCATCATCACTAAAGTCACGGTGCTTGCGGTCAACCATTTCACCCATCTTGCGAGCATCAATAAAGATAGTCTTGCCTTTTTGTTTCTTATCACGAGAAATAAACCAAAGGCTAACAGGAATCGTAACACTATAAAAGAGGTTAGATGGTAATGCGACAATTCCTTCTACCAAGTCAGCTTCAATGATGTTTTTTCGAATCTCTCCCTCACCACTGGTCGTAGTTGAAAGTGACCCATTTGCCAAAACCAATCCAATCTTTCCTTTCGGTGCTAGATGAGAAATCATATGCTGCATCCATGCATAGTTAGCATTTCCAGTCGGTGGAACACCGTACTTCCATCTCACATCATCGGTAAGACGTTCGCCACCCCAATCTGAAATATTGAATGGAGGATTTGCCATGACAAAATCAGCCTTTAATGTTGGGTGCAAATCATTATGGAAAGTGTCTGCTTGGTGAGCTCCAAAGTTTGCCTCAAGTCCACGCAGAGCCATGTTCATCTTTGCCATTTTCCAAGTGTCAGGATTTGCTTCTTGACCATAGATAGACAAATCATTGATATTTCCGCTATGTTCTCTTACAAATTTTGCAGATTGTACGAACATCCCACCAGAACCGCATGCGGGATCGTACACTCTGCCCTTGAAGGGCTTAAGGATTGCAACTATTGTTTTTACAATACTGGATGGTGTATAAAATTCTCCACCATTCTTCCCTTCCAAAGCGGCAAATTTCTCGATGAAATACTCATAGGCACGGCCTAACAAATCTTGCTCTTCATTTTCACTGTGCATTTCAATATTTGTAAAGATATCTACTACATTGCCTAGAACTCGTTTGTCAATATCTGGGCTTGCATAAATGATAGGAAGTACATTTTTCAAAGATTTATTTTCTTTTTCGATTGCACGCATCGCTTCATCAAGTTTTACACCGATTTCTGGCGTGTGAGCACTACTTGAAATCGCGCTCCAACGTGCTGTTTCTGGGACAAAGAATACATTTTTCTCAATATAAGCATCTCTATCTTCTTCGTCTCCCTCATAGTAATCCTCAGCGTTTAACAACTCTTGATATCTGAAATCAAAAGCATCTGAGACATACTTTAAGAAAATCAATCCAACTACGATTTTTCGATAGTCTGAAGCTGATACATTTCCCCGCATAGCATCTGCTGCCGCCCATAATTCATTTTCAAAACCAATTTTTGCATTTGTCTGTTTTGCCATTCTATATTTTCTCCTACTTGCTTATTTTTTCTCTGGAATAATCTCAAAAGCATCTGATACTGGCAACTTCTGATAAAACGCTTTCTTTATATTATATTCCTTTTGTCGTAATTTCTCTAACTCTGCTTGTACTTCTTCTAAACCGATTTGATATTCTTGTTTAGCCAGTTTTTGCTCCTCAAGAGTCAACTCTGGGATAGGGAAGTTCTTCAAGTCCTGAAGGCTGATTTGCCGAATGGTTGTCCCTCGTGAAATCCTTTCTAGCAGAACTTTTGCCATAGGACTTTCTAGATAAATTTTTAACCATTCAGGGTCTGTAGTTCTATTTGCTCTAATTCTGATTAGGTTGGCATTGAACAGCAGCGAATCATCATCTTTATCTACCATTCCGATTTTATTTGTTGTACCACGAATACTTAAGAGTAAATCGCCTTTCTCTACCCGATAATCATCAACATTCTTTACATCTGATGTAACCCTGACTAATTCATCATAATTGATTCCATCTTCTGTGATGTCTGATATTCTAATGACTTGGTACTTTCCGTTTTCACTTTCAGTGGCACGAGTATTATTAAAGCCTCTACTTAAACTTGCTACTTCACTCAGTTTTAGAGTTTTAATTCTATCTAGCTTATTGAAATCTGCTTTGACCTCAAGGCCATCGAAATGATAACTATCCTGAACAACGTATGAATCTACTACAAGGTCACCGTTATGAATATCATTTAGATTAACAGTCTCCGAAAATCCTTTAATTGATTCTTTGTTTCCATAAACAGTAGAGATTTTGGAAATCAATTCATTTGACAAAACCCGTTCACGGCGATTGACAACCGTCACCATATCTTCGGTCACTTTGATGAATTGAACTTGATTTTTTGCATTCTCCTTCTTATTGGTGTTTAGCACTAATATTACTGTTGGAATCATCGTGTTATTAAACATACCATTAGGTAAAGAAATGACGGTTTCAATAAAATCAAAGTTAAGAATAGATTGGCGGATGATTCGATCTGGCCCACTTCTAAACAATGCTCCATTTGGAACAACAATCACAGCTTTTCCATTATCGGGTTTAAGTGCTGATAAGGCGTTGCTAACAAAAGCCCAATCCCCTGCAGAACGTGATAAGGGGCCAAATTTGAAACGGTCATCATTTGATAAATCAGCCTCTACTTTCACCCCAAATGGAGGGACTTGAACGACTTTGTCAAATTTACCATATTTGGGATACTCAGGATTTTGCAACGTATCTCCTGATAAGATAACAGACTTTTCAGCACCATTCACAATTAAATTAATGGCAGCAAACGTACTTAATTCTGCGTTAATTTCTTGACCGACTAAGAGTGATGGCTGATGTTTGATAGCCTCAACAAGAGTTCCAGCTGTGCCTGCTGTTGCATCCAAAACCATATCTCCAGTCTGGATATTGGCTAAGGAAACAATCAGTTTATTCAAACTCTCCGAGTTAATATGCTCTTGATTTCTCATTGCCTCAAATCCAGAATTTATTAACATCTTAGGACTGTAGTCGTTAATCAGTTTCAGTATTTCTCGATACTTGCCATCAGGGAGTTTTTCAATTAATTCTTTTGTTCTACTTAGAAACTCTTTTAGCTCCGGGATATTGTCTTCTTGCATAATCTCATATTCCAATGAATCCAAGAAGGCCATTTTATATTGAAGCATTAGAGTCTTAAAAATGTCGCTATTTTTGTATTTCAAATATGCACTTGCAACTAACATATTCGGTATATCAACAGGACTCATAGTGCCACGCCATTCATTTGTTAAGTTTAATTCAATTGCTTGTGTCATGTTTTAGACCTCCACTTTTTACTTTAACTTAGTATTAGAAATACTAAGTTTTGTATCTTAAAAAAATATAGCCCTTTTCTAGCCGAAGAATAAACTGATATTTTCTTGATTAAATAAAGTATATCATAATATTGTTTTGATGTCAAATAAAAAATACGTATACTTAAACTTAGTATATCTAATACTTTTTAGTGTTTAGCCATAAAATATCCTCACTTTAGTTTTCGCAATTCTAAAGTCACAGAAGTTCAAATTTATGATTTGAGCTTCTTTTATTAAAAAAGAAGTTTGATATGACAAGGATTCAAGATGATTTATTCGCTACTGTTAATGCTGAATGGTTAGAAAATGCAGAAATTCCTGCTGGCAAACCAAGAATTTCAGCTTTTGATAAATTAGTACTAAAAAATGAGAAAAATTTGGCTAAAGATTTAGCTGAGTTATCATAAAACCTACCTACTGATAATCCAGAATTGCTTGAAGCAATCAAATTTTATAATAAAGCAGGAGATTGGCAAGCGAGAGAAAAAGCGGATTTTTCTGCCGTAAAAAATGAACTTGCTAAAGTTGAAACTTTAAATTCTTTTGAAGAATTTAAAAATAATCTGACTCAACTCGTTTTCCATTCACAGGCTCCTCTTCCATTTTCTTTTAGTGTTGAACCTGATATGAAAGATGCTATTCACTATTCTCTTGGATTCTCTGGTCCGGGCTTGATTTTACCTGATACCACTTATTATAATGATGAACACCCTAGAAAAAAAGAATTACTTGATTTTTGGGCTAAAAATACAAGCGAAATTTTAAAAACATTCGATGTTGAAAATGCAGAAGAGATTGCAAAGTCTGCCCTTAAATTCGATGCTCTTTTAGTTCCGTCAGCAAATACTTCTGAAGAGTGGGCAAAATATGCTGAACTTTATCATCCAATTTCTACTGACAACTTTATCAGTAAAGTTCAAAACCTGGATTTAAAATCTTTAATTAAAGATTTAGTAAAAACTGAACCTGATAAAGTCATTGTTTATGAAGACCGTTTTTACGAATCATTTGATTCACTTATCAATGAAGAAAATTGGTCACTCATTAAAGCTTGGATGCTGACAAAAATTGCACGTGGCGCTACTTCTTTCTTCAATGAAGACCTTAGAATTCTTGGTGGAGCTTACGGACGTTTCCTTTCAAATGTTCAAGAAGCAAGAAGTCAAGAAAAACATCAACTTGATTTGACTGAGTCTTATTTTAGCCAAGTGATTGGTTTATTCTATGGTAAAAAATATTTTGGTGAAGCTGCTAAGACCGATGTCAAACGGATGGTCACTGCGATGATTAAAGTTTACCAAGCGCGTTTGTCTAAAAATGAGTGGCTCAGTCAAGAAACAGCTGAAAAAGCCATTGAAAAATTAGATGCTATTACTCCTTTCATTGGTTTCCCAGATAAATTGCCTGAAATTTATAGTCGTTTAAAAACAACTTCTGGCTCTCTCTATGAAGATGCCCTTAAATTCGATGAAATTTTGACTGCTCGGACTTTTGAAAAATTCTCAGAAGATGTTGATAGAACAAGCTGGCATATGCCTGCTCATATGGTCAATGCTTATTATAGTCCCGATAGTAATACAATTGTTTTTCCAGCAGCAATTTTGCAAGCTCCTTTTTACTCTCTTGAACAATCTTCATCACAAAATTACGGTGGAATTGGCGCTGTCATTGCTCATGAAATTTCTCATGCTTTTGATAACAACGGTGCCCAATTCGATAAAGAAGGAAATTTGAACAAATGGTGGTTAGATGAAGATTATGAAGCTTTTGAAGAAAAGCAAAAAGAAATGATTGCACTCTTTGACGGCGTAGAAACCGAAGCTGGTCCAGCAAATGGAAAACTCATTGTGTCAGAAAATATTGCTGACCAAGGAGGAATTACAGCGGCACTGACAGCAGCTAAAGATGAGAAAGACGTTGATTTGAAGGCTTTCTTTAGTCAGTGGGCTAAGATTTGGCGCATGAAAGCAAGTAAAGAATTCCAACAAATGCTTTTGTCAATCGATGTTCATGCACCTGCTAAACTTCGTGCCAATATTCCTCCAACAAATCTCGAAGAATTTTACGAAACTTTTGATGTTAAAGAAACAGATAAAATGTATCGTGCACCAGAAAATCGTCTTAAAATTTGGTAATAGTTAATTGAATACAAAAAGTACTTCTAAAATATGGAAGTACTTTTTATTTATTAGAGCAGTTCATCTTCAATAATTATTTTCCCTTGAGCTGTAAAAGAAATTCCCTCTTTTTTTAGAAGTTCCATTTGCTCACTTTTAGCAGGCTCTGGCAATCCAATTGTTCTGTCAGAACGCACTACACGCCACCATGGCAGTTCATATTTTTTAGACATCTAATGCAAAATTCTAGAAACCTGCCGTGCACCATTTGGCAATCCAGCTAAAGCTCCCACATCTCGATAACTCATGACCTGCCCCTCTTTTAAATTTAGAATAACCTCTAAAATCTTTTTTGTATTTTCGGTAATTTCTGCCATTTATTATCCTTTTTAACTCTTATTAATAAGTCTGTCAGTAACTTTTTTACTGACAGACTTATTTTTTATTAGATATGTAATTTTCGACGAAGTGACAAACCTCTTGGACCAAACCATTTTTCTAGAAGTCCAAGTTTAGCAGCAAACCAGAGATAAGTATAAAATCCTGCACCTCCGGCAATGGCAGCAATAAATACTGAGGCAATTCGACCTGGGCTCTTACCGAAAATAAAACCTAAAATGATTTCAACAATAATAACCACAATAGCCATAAATCCTGTCAGTAAAGTTGCCCCTTGAATTCCGCGAACTGTATTCTTAATTGAAAAATGAGTTAACTCATGTAGTTTTCTAATGAATAAGAAAACACCAACTAAGAATGAAACAGTGGTCGCAAGTAAAGGTCCATAAGTATGGAAAATAAGAATCATTGGAACTTGCAAAACTAATTTAATGACAAGAGTCAAGGTAAAGATTCGCATTGCCAAACGTTTATGGTCCATTACTGTCAGTGGAGGATAGACAATCATATAAAGTCCCAACAAGAAGGTTTGTAAAATAGCAAAGACAAACAAACTACTTTGTAACCCAGAAGGAATTTGGTAGAAAATTGTATAAATCGGTTTAGTCAATAGTGACATTCCAATCACGGCAGGAAGCATAAAACCAACGTATAATTGGAAATTATAACCTACTAGCGTTGCAAGTTCCCGCCGATTCCCTTGAACATAGTGCTCTGTAATCAGAGGGTCTGAAACAGAACCAAGCGTCAATGCGACACCCAACAAGACCATCGTTAATTTATCAGTATTTGCTGAGAAATAACTCATCAGAACAAGCAATTCATTATGACTATAGTTTGTTACCCAAGGCATCATATTCATAAAGGTTGAGTTATCAATAATTTTAAAAATTTGAATAGCTGAACCAATGACAATAAATGGAATGGCTGTGTGTAATGTTGATCTAAAAATTTCTAAAGCATTAATTTTAGATTTTACAGGACCAGGATTAATTAATTTATTAAGATTTCCTGAGTTCTGTAAGTAATAGAATAATACAGCGTAGGAACCTAACATCCCAATAAAAGCAGCCAAGGTAGATTGTGTCACGGCATTTTGCCAATTATGCGAACCTAACTTCATGATAGCAAAAGTTGCTGCTAGCATCCAAATGACCCGAACAATTTGTTCCAAAAGCTGACTCATAGCATAAGCTTTCACCTGATTCAGACCTTGGAAATATCCTCGAATAACTGACATTGAAGGGAAAATTAAGACAGCCAATGCTAAACTTTTCATGACTGGAATTAAATCTGCGCTATCCTTACCGCCAACAAGGGCTGAGAGTGGACCTGCAAGAAAGAACATGAGCCCTGACGCAACAATTCCAAGAACCAGCATCACTCCGAGCATTTGCCGAACGAGCCGGTAAGCCATGTTAGGGTCATCTAATGTATTATAGCGAGCCACTTCACGCGCAATTGCCGCCGGAATCCCCACTGTTGAAATCAATAGGAAAAGAGCATAGATATTATAACCCATACTAAAGAGGGAGTTGGCCTCATTACCAAAACGCCCCATCCAAGCATACCAAGGAATAATATAAATTACCCCTAGTATTTTTCCAATCATGTCCGCACCAGTCCGCCAAACAGCACCAGAGAGCATCTGATCTTTTGATTTTGCAGCCGTTTTTGGTGACTGCTGACCTGTATTCATTATTTTTTCTGAATCTTCCATTGTTCCATTTTACCCTAAGTTCTGTATTTTGACAATAAAAGAATGGTTTTAGATCATTAATTCACGATGTCATCTATTACCATCTATAAACAAATGGGACATGCACCAGCTCTTGGCTTGTGCTATAATATAGGGTAATGGGATTTTTCCCTTAGTTTCCTTGTTTTAGAAAGGTATCGCGAATTTAGCGATAAATAGGCATTCCTCACATGATTAGGCTTGAACAAGTTATAGAAATACTAAAAAAAGATAATAATTTCCGTGAGATTTCTTCTGCTGGCGAATATTATTTCAACTGGCCAAAGGAAGTAAACTTTGACCAACTCTCTTATGATTCACGAAAATCAACAGAAAATACCCTTTTCTTTGCCAAGGGTTTGAATTTTAAAAAAGAATATTTAACAGACTTAGAAGCTGCTTTTTATGTTTCAGAATTTGATTATGAAGTAGCTCTCCCAGCAATTATTGTCACTGATGTTAAACGAGCAATGGCTTTAATCGCTGCAAGCTTTTATGATTTTCCACAAAATGAACTCAAAACCTTAGCTTTGACTGGTACAAAAGGAAAAACCACTTCTGCTTATTTTGCTAAAGCAATACTTGACAAAATGAACGGTGGCAAAACTGCACTTTTATCTACTGCCCAAACAACTTTGGATGGAAAAAATTATTTTAAATCAGAATTGACAACCCCTGAAAGTCTTGATTTACTAGAAATGATGGCAAAAGCTCTGACAAATGGAATGACACATTTGGTCATGGAAGTTTCAAGCCAAGCTTACAAAACAGAACGGGTTTACGGTTTAACATTTGATGTTGGAGTTTTCTTAAACATTTCTCCTGACCACATTGGCCCAGTTGAACATCCAACGCTTGAAGATTATTTTTACTGCAAACGTCAACTTCTCAAAAATTCACGTTATTTTGTTGCTAATTCCGAAATGAATCACTTTGCTATCATTAAAGAGGAACTTAAGGAACGTAAAATTCCACATGCTTTCTATGGTGCTGATTCTGAAAATAAAATTATTGAATCAAAAGGACTTCATTTTGTTACTGACGGTTCTGTCAGTGGAGCATTTGACATTCGCTTATTAGGACGCTTCAACCAAGAAAATGCCTTAGCTACAGCATTAGCAACTAAAGCTTTAGGCGCTTCATTAGAAAATATCCATGACGGTTTAGCTCTTGCTGTTGTTCCAGGACGCATGGAACTTCTTACTGCCAAAAATGGCGCTCACATCTATATTGATTATGCTCACAACGGCCTGTCATTAGAAAATCTTGTTGAAGTTGTTGAAGAACACCATGCTGGTCAGCTTGTTCTAGTCCTTGGTTCAACCGGAAATAAAGGCGAAAGTCGCCGGAAAGATTTCGGACAAGTGATTGAAAAGCATCCGCGACTTGATGTCATTTTAACTACTGATGATTCAAATCGAGAAGACCCTAAAATAATTGCTGACGAGATTGCTTCTTTTGTCAGTCGCACACTTGATTTTGAACTTGACCGTGAATTGGCAATAAAAAAAGCTGTCAGTAAAACTAAAAGTACTGACGATGCTGTGATTATCGCTGGAAAAGGGACTGATATGTTCCAATTAAAAGACGGAAAACGTCAACCTTATATTGGAGATACAGCTGCTACTCAAAAATATCTCTAATTTACTGACAAAAGTTCTGTCAGTAAATTAATCATAAAAAAACGACTCAATGGGAGTCGTTTTTTCTTTTTCTTCTGACTAGGCAAAAGAATTAACAACAGCAAGAATTCTTTGTAATTCCGCATGAGTTTCATAACTTACAGTATCCGAATAAAGTAATGCTGAAAGATTCCGTGAAGAATAGCCAGCTTTTTCACTTACCTCATCAATATGCAAATTTTTTTCTTTCATTTTGTACAAAATAGCTTCTTTAAAATTGTTTGTAATTTCTTCTTGTTGAAATTGCGAAAGATTGTTAAATTCATCACTTGAATAATTGACCAAATTTTTTGAATTCATCTGCATCACCTCTTTTATATTTATTTAGTAAAATCAATGACCATTCGGCCTTCAATTTTTCCTGCTTTCATTTCATCAATAATATCATTGATTTCTTCCAGTTTGCGTGTCGCAACAATTGGTTTTACCTTACCTTCTGCTCCAAATTGAAATGCTTCTGCCAAGTCAAGTCTTGTTCCGACAAGTGAACCTGCAACCTCCACTCCGTCAAAAACAACTGTTGGAACTGATAAAGTCATCTCAGTATTGGGAAGTGCCACAGCAACCATTTTGCCCATAGGTTTCAAAGAAGCAACTGCTTGTTCAAAAGCAATCCTTGCAACAGCACAAACTATTGCACTTTGCACCCCTAAGCCGCCAGTTATTTTTTTAATTTCATCAACTGGATTTACATCACCAGAATTGATAATCACATCAGCTCCAATTTTTTTAGCTAAATTTAAATTATCTTGATTAATATCAACAGCAATTACTTTTGCTCCAAAAACATTTTTAGCATATTGAATTGCTAAATTTCCAAGTCCTCCAGCACCAAAAATTACTTGCCAATCACCAGGTTTTACTCCTGATACTTTGATTGCTTTGTAAGTTGTTACTCCAGCACAAGTAATTGAGCTAGCTTCAATTGGGTCAACTCCGTCAGGAACTTTGACAGCATAATCGGCAACAACAATTGCTTCTTCAGCCATTCCGCCATCAACTGAATATCCTGCATTTTTAACTTCTCGACAAAAAGTTTCATTACCAGATACACAGTATTCACAGTGACCACATCCTTCAAAGAACCAAGCCACTGAAACCCGATCACCAACTTGAAGCGAGCTTACATCAGCTCCAATTTCTTTGACAATTCCAATTCCTTCATGACCAAGAACAGTCCCTGCTTTGTTGCCATAATCACCTGCTGCAACATGCAAATCGGTATGACAGACTCCACAATACTCCATGTCAAGTAAAGCTTCATTAGGTTTGATTGCTCGAAGTTCCTTTTCAACATGGTCCGCATAACCATCTGGATTGTGTCTTACTACTGCTGCTTTCATAAGAAAGTCTCCTCTATATATAAAATTTTGTAAACGCATTCTTTTGTTTCATTATATCACTTTTCACTTCATTTTGTATCATTTAAAGTAACAAAAACATCTTGGTTCTTTTAATGTAATCTTTGAACCATTCGTTATCAATTTTTATGAGTCATTTGTGATTTTTCTTCTTCTTTTACGTATAATATAGTAAGAATGAATTTAGAAGCTAAATTAAAAGAAATTTTTGGTTATGACAATTTCCGAAATGGTCAGAAACAAATTATTGAACAAGTCCTAGAGGGCCAGGCCACTCTTGGTATTTTACCCACAGGAGCTGGAAAATCAATCTGCTATCAGTTACCAGCTCTTATTCAACCAGGGCTTACTCTCGTAATCTCCCCACTTATTAGCTTGATGAAAGATCAAGTCGACCAGCTGAATATTGCCGGAATTCCAGCAACATTTATTAACTCTACCTTAGAGGATTCCGAATCTTATCAAAGAATGCGACAGGTTGAAAATGGTGAAATCAAGCTTCTTTTTGTAGCACCAGAGCGTTTTTCATTAGACTATTTCAATGCCTTTTTACAAAAACTTCCAATTGATTTAGTTGCCATAGACGAAGCACACTGCATTTCACAATGGGGGCACGATTTCAGACCCAGTTATGTCGATTTTGCCTCTCATCTCCAATATTTACCAACAAATCCTACCGTCTTAGCCCTTACGGCCACTGCGACACCAAAAGTTGCAGATGATATTCAAAAACTTCTTTCAATTTCCCCCAGTCATACTATTAAAACCGGTTTTCTTAGAGAAAACTTACGTTTTGAAGTAGTCAAAGGGATGGATAAGAGAACTTTTCTTAAAAATTATCTTAAAAATCAAGAAAGTGAGGCTGCTGGAATTATCTATGCCAGCACTCGTAAAGAAGTTGAAGAAATTTGTGAATGGCTCAACCATAATCATTTCAAAGCCGTCCGTTACCATGCTGGATTGAGCGAACAGGAACGTCAAATGAATCAAGAACTTTTTCTCTTTGACGAAGTGCCAATAATGGTTGCCACTAATGCTTTTGGCATGGGAATCAATAAACCAAATGTTCGATTTGTGATTCATTATGCCCTTCCCGCAACAATTGAAAGTTATTATCAAGAAGCTGGACGAGCAGGACGGGACGGGCTTGAATCTGATGCTATCCTCCTTTTTTCACCAAATGATTTACGAATTCGTAATTTCTTGATTGAGCAAAGTGAAGGTGATGAAGCGCACAAGGAACATGAATACGAAAAGCTTCGACAAATGCAAGCTTATACAAGTGCCGAAACCTGTTTGCAACGCTATATCTTGCAATATTTTGGTGATGAAGGTGAAGATTGTAAAAAATGTAGTAATTGTCTTGATGAAAGAGAGCTTCTTGATATTACAATTGATGCTCAAAAAGTCCTATCTTGTGTCGTCCGAATGGGTGAACGTTTTGGTAAGACGGCCGTAGCACAAGTTTTGATTGGTTCTAAAAATAAAAATATTGCAAAATGGAATTTTGAATCTCTATCGACTTTTGGAATTATGAAAAACCATACCCAAAAGACCGTAGGTGAATTAATCGATTTTCTATCTGCTGAAGGTTATTTAAACATTACATCAGGTAAATTCCCACTTCTCCTTCTTTCAGCCCAAGGATTAAAAGTCCTCAAAGGACAAATCAAAGTTTATCGCAAAGCTAGCCTAATTATTGAATCGAAAACAAAAATTTCTCATCATTTTGATGAAGAATGTTTTGCAAGTATTCGTGCACTTCGACTTGAACTAGCCAAGGAAGAAGGCGTCCCTCCTTTCATGATTTTTTCTGATAGTGCCCTTAAAGAAATGGCTCAAGTTCTGCCGGATAGTCCAAGTCAATTTTTACAAATTTCTGGTGTCGGACCTGTTAAACTCGAAAAATATGGAACACTTTTTATCAACAAAATATCTGAATATAAAAAAAGCTGAGCAAACTCAGCTTTTATTTTTTTAAAATAATTTTATTACAAGTTATTTTTCTTTCTATAGTTGCGCATCATGAAGTAGGCAATTACACCAAAGATAAGTGGCCCACCAATCATTGAAATAAATGATGTCAACATTTCAGATAATGCTTTACCAGTTTGGTCAACAGCTGGTAATTGAACATAATCCACAATTGGTTGAATAATTGTGAAGAAGTTAGCCCCACCAACAACAACCAAGACCAAAATTGTCAAGAAGTTCACAACAAAATTTGATTTAAAGAATTCAATTGGTTTAACAATATTTTTATTCTTCTTGAAGTACCAGAAAGCAATAACGATGAAGAGATAAGGCAAAGTCATAGAAACATTAGCCATATAAGTCAAAATGAGGAAGAATTGACTTGCTCCACCTTGTGAAGTCAAGAAATTCAAAACAATAATTAAGGTAACAATTGCAAATTGAATCCACATTGCAAATTTTGGCATTCCTTCTTCATCAAGTTTTCCTAATTTACCAGGCCAAAGTTTTTCTGGTGTACCAGTAATCAACTGTTTGATTGGACTATAAGTCAAGGTAAAGAAAGCACCCATGTAAGCAAGAAGCATAGAAAGACCAATATAGCGGGCGAAAATACCACCAAGCATATCTGCTCCAGAAGTAGAAAGTCCAAGTGCATGACCAACCGCTTCACCAAGGTTTTGCAAAAGCATGTAAGGAACAGTCCCAAGGTTCATTGATCCATCTTTAATGGCTGGAATCCATTGTGAATAATCAACAAAGAAACCAACACTAAGAATAGCAACAGCATAACCAACAGCAATAATAAGTGCTGACGTGATGATTCCTCGTGGGAAGTTTTTCTCAGGCTCATGAGTTTGGTCAACTAAACCAGCAATTGATTCAACCCCACCATAAGCAAAAATGGCAAAAACAAGAAAGGCAATAAAGGCAACAATACTACCATCAAAAGTTGGATTAGGAGATGAAGTAAAAGCAGCAAGGTTAATTGGTGTTGCTGGATGACCATTAACAACAAGTACAAGAACAGCACCAAGAATTAAAATAACATTGAGTGAAAGAACGGCAACCCCCGCAATAGAGGTGAATTTTTTAATGGTTTCCACACCTTTTGAGACCATAAAGGTAATCAATGCCATCCAAACTACAGCTGCAATTGAAATCCAAAGTAATGAAGGGGTGTGTGTTGAGTTACCAAAAATCAAATTGACCATTGGAATCAAAATTTTATTGGCAACACTTACCATCCAGATAACATAAGAAGCATACCACATGAATGTTCCAACGAAGGCGAAGGTAGGGTTAACTGCCTCACTCATCCATGAATAAATTCCTCCTTTTTCATCTTTAAATGCTGAACCCATTTCAGTTACCATAAAGGCAAAAGGGAGGAAAAAGAGCAGAGCTCCAATAATATACCAAGGAATGGCACCGTAGCCCATTTGGTAGAAAGCGACAGGGATATTCCCAAAACCAAAGACTGTCGTAAATATCATCAACGAGAGTCCTACGAGTGAGAGTTTACCTTTTGTGTTTTGTGACATAATCTTTCCTTTTACATTTATTGACTTATAATCAGTCAATTTTATTTTTAAAGTCTTGAATAATAGCTCAATTTTACTAACAAAGTTGTCAGTAAAATATTTAGAAACAGAATAATATTTTATACAGTAGCAGAAAGTTATCGAAAAGTAGCAATTAGTCTGAAAATTATAAGATAAGCGCAAAGCAAGCCGCTCATGAAGCTTTTTAATCAAAAAACTTCTTGGGCGACTTGTTCTTTTATTATCAAGTTTAAAAACTAATTACTCTCTCTTTTTCTTTTATTTTACTACTTCATTGTTCAAACGAATGATTTCAAGCAAAGTATCCACTGCTTTTTCCATTGTTTGTACAGAAACAAATTCAAAACGTCCGTGCATGTTTTCACCACCTGCAAAAAGGTTTGGTGTTGGAAGTCCCATAAATGAAATTTTAGACCCATCAGTTCCACCACGAATTGGTTCAATAATTGGGACAATATCAAGATTTTCCATTGCTTTTTTAGCAATATCAATAATTGACATATCTTTTTCAATGATTTGAGCCATGTTGTAGTATTGGTCTTTAATAACTGGTTTCACACGGTTTTGACCAAGTTCAGCATTCATTTTATCTGCAATCTCTTGCATCAAAGCTTTACGTTCGTTGAATTTACCTTCTTCATGGTCACGAATGATATATTGAGCTCTTGCTTCTTCTGGTGTACCATCAAGTTTTAAAAGATGGAAGAAACCTTCACGGCCTTCGGTTTTTTCAGGACGGTCAAATTCTGGAAGTGCATTGTGGTAGTCAATTGCTAATTGCAATGCATTAACCATTGTATTTTTTGCTGTCCCAGGGTGAACATTTTTACCTTGGAACTCAATCACTGCACCAGCTGCTGAGAAAGTTTCATATTGAAGTTCTCCAAGGGGTCCACCATCTACAGTGTAAGCAAAGTCAACATCAAAGTCAGCTACGTCAAATTTATCAGCACCTACACCAATTTCTTCATCAGGACCAAATCCAACACGAATTTCACCGTGTTCAAAATCAGGATTAATATTCAAAAGATAGTCAGCTAAAGTCATGATTTCAGCTACACCAGATTTATCATCTGAACCAAGCAAAGTTGTTCCGTCAGTATGAACTAAAGTTTGCCCTTTGTAGTTTTTAAGATTTGGGAAATCTTTTGGATCAAGTGTAAACTCAGTATCACCAAGTTTAATCACAGATTCACCATCATAATTTTCCAAAATTTGTGGGTTAACACCCTCTGCGTTGAAATCAGCAGTATCCAAGTGAGCTAAAAGTCCAATTTTGCGCACTTTTTTATCTGTATTTGCAGGAATTGTACCGATAACATAACCATTTGATTCAAGATAATGAACATCTTTGAGACCAAGGGCTTTCATATCTTCACCCATTTTGTGGGCAAATTCTACGAGCGCTTGAGTTGAAGGTGTTGTTGTGCTGTTTTCATCTGAACGTGTATTTACTTTAACATATTCAAGAAAACGTGGTAACAGTTTTTCGTACTTCATTTGTTCTCCTTAAATTTATTCTAATAGCCTATTTGTCTCCAAGTGAGATGAACGGCTCAATAGCTGTGGTTTGTTGAATTTGAGCAATAATGAAAGATTTAGCATCAGCATATTTCTGCTCTGGAATCACTTGTTCTGAAAATTTCAAAAGACATTTGTATTCTTTTTCCGAAATTTTTTCAATATACTTATATTTCTCCAGCACATTGACAAAAATATCCGACTTAGATTTGACAACTTCTTTACGCATAAATTTCAAAAGAAAAGTAGTCATATACTTAAGCGCATATTCTGGGTCAACATCGCCAATCATTTGATAAACCTCTGTTTCAAGTGGAGTCAAAGGTAAATTTTTGGCTACTTTATCAAAATAATTGGCAAGTGATTGTGGAATTTCAGTATTCTGTGGATATTCTTTGTAAGAAAAAGATGTCACGAAATTCAAGATAACTTGATTCGTTTGATTAGTCAAAGATTGATAAAGCATACTTTGGGATAATAACTTTTCAATCCGTGACTCCTTTTCAATAAAAATTGGAGCTTCGTAGATGTTTTTCTGCGGTTCAGCAATTTTGTCTTTTAAAGTTTCCCAATCAAACTCACTGTCATTAAAAACATGAAAGCCCAGCGAATAACGTTTATCAGAACGTAAGATTAACCCAGCAGCAATAAATGAGTCAATTTGCCGGTCAATATTTTTTACGTCAGCAAAATCTTTATGAATCTGTCTGAGCATGACTTCATTATGCTGTGCTAAATATTCTATCAAATCTTTAAAAAAGGGCTGACTTGTCAGCCGATTTTCATTATAGATTTTAATAGTCATTATTTATTGAAGCTTTCAGTCAATTGTGGAACAACTTGTTTTTTACGTGAAACAGCACCAGCAAGGAAGGCGTGGTCATCTGCAAGTGTAAAGTTGAAAGCTGCTTCTGATTTTTCTGGATGTGCACCCAAAGCAATGATTTCAGAGTTTGAGTTAACAATGTCAGTAATCATAAAGACAAAGTCATCGTATCCATTTGCTGTCATTGAAGCATTAATAGCTATTTTAATATCTGAAAGACGTTCTAAAACTTCTGGAATATCAACTGTATTAACTTGTGCAATACGAACATTTGAACCATTCAATTCAAAAGTTTTTGCATCAATATCAATCAATTCTTCTGCTGTTTTAGTTGATAAATTTGTTCCAGCTTTGAGCATTGCAAGTCCATATTCTTCAAGGTTAACACCAGCAATTTCAGCAAGTTCTTTAGCAACTTTATGGTCTGTTGCATGAGTCGTTGGTGATTTCAAAAGCAAAGTATCTGAAATCAAACCTGAAAGTAAAAGTCCAGCAACTTCTTTAGGGATTTCAACATTTGCTTCAAGGAATTTACGATAAACAATTGATGACGCAGAACCAACAGGTTCAACAGTCATAAACAAAGGAGCTGCTGTATTAAAGTTAGCCACACGGTGATGGTCAACTACACCATAAATTGTTAAGTCTTCAATATCAGAGATTGATTGTTGGAACTCATTGTGGTCAGTCAAAATTACTGTATCCACACCCTCTTCTTTTGCTGATTTTACTACACGTGGAGCTTTCACGCCAAAGTAATCCAATACGAATTGTGTTTCTTCATTTGGAGTTCCAAGGGCAACTACTTCAGTGTTAAGGGCACCATTTGGACGGTGGTTGCTCAAATATGAAAATCCATATGATGAGCCGATAGCGTCAGTATCAGGTTTTTGATGACCAAAAACAAGTATTTTATCAGACATTTTTTTACCTCATTTTAAAAATTTTTATTTCCCACTTAAACTTCTAGTTTTAACTAAAAATTATTTGGGTTATCATCCCTTAAATTATACCAAAAAATGGCTGATTAAGCACATTTTCATTTTCATTTAGGACTGATTTTATTCGATTGTTCGTTTTGTAACAAAAAAATGAATCTGAATAACTTCAAATTCATTTTTATTTTTTATCTTATACGTTCTAAGTAATCTTGATAAGATTCTGTATTCATGATTTCTTTAGCATTATGAACACGATCTTTTGTTGGAGGTTTCACACCTTCAAGCGGATATTTCCAACCTAATTCACGCCATTTAAATTCGCCCATTGTATGGTAAGGTAAAATTTCAAATTTCAAGACATTTTTTAAAGTTTTTACAAATTCACCTAATTGAACTAAATCTTCATCAAAATCACTTTCACCAGGAACAAGAACGTGACGAACCCACATTGCATTACCACGGTCTGATAAATACTGTGCAAAAGCTAAAATATTATCGTTTTTATTAGCTGTCAATTCTTTGTGTCGTTCTGGATTTATTTCTTTAATGTCTAATAATACTAAGTCGGTATAATCTAGTAACTCATCAATTTTTTCGGTTACATATTTATCAGTCAAATATGGTTGAGCCGCTGTATCAAGTGTTGTATGAATACCGAGAGATTTTGCATATTTGAAAAGAGCTAATACAAAGTCAATTTGAAGGAGCGCCTCACCACCAGAAACGGTAATTCCACCTTTCTCTCCCCAAAAACCTCTAAAACGAAGTGCCTCATCCATAACATCTTCTACGGTACGCTCTGTCGCTTTATCTGACTTTAATGCCCAAGTATCAGGGTTGTGACAATACTTGCAACGCATCCGACAGCCTTGCATGAAAATAATAAAACGGACCCCAGGGCCATCAACAGAACCAAAAGATTCAGTTGAATGAATCAGTCCAGTAACTTTTTTAAGTTCATCTATATTCTCTGACATCATCTTCTCCAATTCAAAACACTATTTCACACCCCTATCATACCGCAATTCATTAATTTTATCAAATCAAATTCTGTCAGTAAAAGTTACAGATAAGGGCTCTGTCAGTAAAAAGTTTTAGTAAATTATTTCTTGTCAGCACCTAAATGTAAGGGCTTATCTAAATAATTATCAGTTTTATTCTATAAAAAAACTGACAGAATTTCTGTCAGTAAATTTTTTAAATTTCTGTTTCTTCTGGTTCGACATCAAATTCAACACGAAGTTTAACCACACGTTTTCCAGAGACTTCTAAACTTGTCAGTGAAAAATGATCTTCATCATTATCTACTTTGCAGACAATTTGTTGTCCTTTGGCTGGAATTTTACCAGTTGTCGCTAAGAAATAACCTGCAATTGTATCAACGTCATTGCTTTCAAGATGTGTATCAAATTCTTCATTGAAGTCATTCAAGGTCATTTTCCCTTGGACAACATAGAGATTTTCACCGATTTTGAAGACTTCTTCTTCAGCAATATCGGTTTCGTCATCAATTTCACCAACGATTTCTTCTAGTAAATCTTCTAAGGTAACTACGCCTTCAACACCGCCATATTCGTTTAATAATACAGCCATTTGATTTTGAGTTTTACGCATTTGACGCATTAAGTCATCAACAAAGATTGTTTCAGGAACAAACAAAGGTTCTTGAAGAATTTCTCGTAAGTCAATATCATCAAAACCATGGTCAAAAGAATATCTTAAAAGTTTTTTCACATGTAAAATTCCCAGAATATTATCTTTATCATCATCATAAACTGGTACCCGTGAATAAGTTTCACTTAGAATAGCGGTAATATTTTCACGTGAATCATCATTAATATCAATCATGAAAGCATCCGTTCTTGGAACCATGATTTCACGCGCAACCAACTCGTCTAAGCTGAACACCCCAGTAATCATTTCACGCTCATTAGCGTCAAGTGCTTCATCATTTGTATTAAGTAAATACTCAATCTCATCTCGAGTCATTCCTTCATCCAAATCATCAAATTTCATCGGAGTCAATCGGCTTAAGACATTTGTTGAACTTGCCAAAAACCAAACGAAAGGTTTCATCACTTTTCCCAAAAATTGGATAGGTGGTGCGACTCTTAAGGCCAATTTTTCTTTGAGGTTTTGGGCAATTCGTTTCGGATAAAGTTCACCAAATACGAGAGAGACATAAGTTAAGACAGCTAAAACAATAATTTGAGCCAAAGTTTTAGCTAGAGCTGTTCCACCTAACAGTGGAGCTAAACGTGAAGATAAGGCTTCGGCCAAACTAGCCCCCGCTAAAATATTAATCAAAGTAATCCCAATTTGAATCGTTGAGAGGAAATTACTTGGTTGATTAAGGATATTAACAAGGTTGATATATTTCTTATCACCTTCGCTAGCCTTTTGTTCTACTTTCGTCCGGCTGAGACTGACCATGGCCATCTCACTGGCTGAAAAGAAGGCATTTAAAGCTGTTAAAAAAATAAGTAAAAGAATCTGCAAGAGTATCGATACACTCTCGGGATCAGGGTTTGACATTAGTGCTCCTTGAGAAAAATATTATAGTGTTTATTTTTAACACTCAAAACTTTGCCAACTCAAATTTAATGAAAATGAGAGTTAACAATTTAGATAGAATTATTATATCATATTTTTGTTCTCATTTTGAAATAATTTTTCTTTGTTCGGCTTTATGATTATTATAAAGGCTATTGGCAAATTTAACAATTTCTTTGACTAAGCAATAAGCAGGAACAGCGATAATCATTCCTAGAATTCCATACAAACTTCCAGAAATTAACATGAGAATCATAACGGTTACTGGCTGACCCCACAATTTTAGGATAAACCAGATTACCATCAAGCTGTTGCAAAACAAGGACATAGATAACGGCAATAAGTGCTGTTACTGGTCGATTAAAGGCCACCGTTACTATCATTGGTAAAACACCAATATATGGTCCCGCATAAGGAATGAGATTTGTTACTCCAGCAAAGAGTGCGAAAAGAAAGGCATAAGGAATTCCAAGAACCATGTAACCAATAAAGACGACAATAAAGACAAGCAAGGCATCAAGCGCAACTCCTGAAATATAACGTGAAATCGTATGATTCATATTTTCAAGAAGTTCAAAGATATTCAATCTATCTTCGGTCAAAACATTTTCCTTCAAAAACGGAATAATCTTTTCACCATCTTTAAGCATATAGTAAAGTAAGATTGGTACCAAAATCATTACCATAACAATGCTTGTAATGATACCAACGATACTTCCAACACTAACCGTGATACTATTAAGCAAATTGTGCAAAATATCAGTATACGAAAGATTTAATTTCTCAACAAGACTATTAACATCAAGTTGGTCGTAGATTTGAGCGAATCGTGGATTATGTTGAAGCCCTTCAATCCAAGCCCTAACTTGTGGATAAGCTTTTCCGGTTGCATTAATTAGACTTGTCAACTGTGAAATTAAGCTTGGAATGACTGAGGCAATTGCAAAAATAATCATTCCTAAGATTAATAAAAGAACAATAAAAATTCCTAATACCTTTTTTATTCTTAACTTCTCTTCCATGAAAGTAACAACAGGATTAAAAACATAATATAAAAAACCTGCAATAATAAATGGGACAAATAAGAGCGTCAACAATGTTTTAATGGGTTGAAATACAAAATCAATCTGAGACAAGAGAAAGATTAACAAAGTAACGGCTAATATTTCCACTGTCCAGAAGAATAATTTACTATTTTTGAACATAAATTTCCTTTATTTAATATATTTTTGTCTTTCTTAAAATAAATGATTGAATAATTGTTATTTTAAATAACTTATTTCTGCTATTTTTAGACTATTTATATTATAATAAATCCAAGGCTTATGACTTGGACACTATCTATAATACCATAAACTGATTTACTGCGCTACAAAGGCATTCAAACAAGAATTTAAGTTATTTAAATTAACCTGATTTAATATCGTAACGCTGTTAAAAACTCTGTTAAAAAAATATACAGAAATTATTCATTGCACCGCCGTGCGTAAAATTGAGAATCATGACCAGGCACTTGTTTAGTGCTTTTTTATTATGCTCAAAGAGGGACTTGAACCCTCACGGTTTAATAACCAAC
>OAWA01000307.1_pt1 | contig 40984 bp, 26 predicted proteins | sample 1516971 | NCBI WGS metagenome assembly OAWA01 (sample SAMEA2580097, study PRJEB22360) | human gut metagenome | biome: human gut; feature: human-associated habitat; material: faeces | place: Denmark | collected 2008/2010
TTCCTTTTCAATCATTATAACAATATCCTTTTTTCTACTTTCCGGTAAAACTTTCAAGTCCGTCACTTTTCCGTTTTTGAGAGTGGCTTCTACTGTTGTTTCGCCCGGAGCATGAAGTTTGAAATGTACGTTCCATTCTTTCGGCCATGCCGGGAAAAGGAGTATTTGTTCTCCATTGGTTTGCAATAGCATTTCCTGAAGTCCTATCATGCCGCTACCTCCCCAGTTGTGATCGGGTGTCCAATCATATCCCGGTCCCCAAAATGCGGGGAAACGATGCGGTCCATTCGATAATTTGGCTAAAGATAGTTTCTTTGCTTCTTCGGTCAGGCCTAAACAGGCAGCCCATATATTATCTTGTTTCCATCCGGTATGCGAACGGAACTTGATGGCATCCGGGTCATAAAAGTAGGTATTACGGGCTATATCCAGATCCTCCTTTCCTACTCCATAAATACGCCATGGAAACACTGGATAAAGTTGTGGCGTTTCAACATTATTAATTCGTTCCCAACTTACGGCGGGCGAAATTGTTTGCTTCAAGACCGGAGCAATAGTCGGATTCAACGTATCTTTTATTTCTATGTATCGCAATGGAATCGGAGGTATTGCTTTTAGCATCTCCTCTTTCTCTCCGTATGTTTCTAATACCACTTTCAGGGCGGCGATGGTGCTGCTTGCGTTATTGGTCATCTTATATGTTTCACAAGCAGAGCCCGGGAAAAGAATAAGATGTCCGTTACCATCCAACGCTTTCCGTCCCCGGCGGGAGGCTAGTTGTCGGTAATGTTCGTCGAAGAATGTCAGCGAACTCTCGATCAGAGGTAAATAAGGGGTAATATCAGCATTTGCATAGTTCTTTGTTTCCAATATCATTTGGCAGAACTCAAGAACCGTATCCCATTCATATTCCAGCCAGGCATTATATTCCAATCCTTTGTCGAACCAGTCCGGTCGTTTGAAACCATATTCTGCGGGGTTCGGCAAACCAAAATTTTCTATCTGCTCGCTAAAGCAGGCTCCATCATGTTGCCAATATACACGGCTTCGCAGTTCTGCATTTTTCAACATGCGGTTATAAAAATCAAACTGGGAAGGCATCATATCAAAGTCTCCGCTTTTCAGCATCGGCCAGTATACTAAACGTTGATTCTGTGCAGTCATCGTACCACCTCCCCATTTCCGGTAGTCGGGGGTAAAAGATTGTTTTTCATCGACATGGCAAGGATCAAAGGTGAAGAGTCCGCCATTGAACTTAGTCGGTACGCTGCCGTATGCATTACATCCCAGCATATAGCGGAAAAGGGTGTAGTTTCTGGTTATTTCTTTTGCTTCCCCTTCTGCTTCGATAAAACTGCGTTGCCAAAAGGAATTCCACCACGAACGTGTCTGTTTTTTATCCTGTATGATAGTCTTCGATGAAACTTTACCTTTGGGGGCTATTCTATGCAAAGCTGTTTGTATTCCCTGCTCCCACTCTTCTATTGTTTCTGTCTGGTCTGTATGTAACACAATGCAGAAATGTTCTTTCCGGGCTGCTTTGGAAGAACGGAATTTCCAGGCACGATAGTCTGTTCCGGCATATACATCATCCGCAGTGCCTGCAAATTCTAAGTTTTCACCGAAAAGAGTTCCTCCGAAAGTCAGGTTTTTCAAAGGATTCATCATTTGAGATTTTACTTCGTTCATCCCTTGTTGAGCTACAACTACATCAAAAACGGTCTGTTCGGGATTGCGATGATAGAACAGAAGTTGATTTGTGTTTACGGAAACACAGTCGGCCTCCGTCACAGAGCCTTTCGGGGGAGCCCATTTATAAGAACACTGTTGCCCCTCTCCTTTTCTGACAGGTCGTTCCTGATAGCGCCAATTTTCATAAAAGACTTCAGTCTGCAACGGTTGTGCATTTGTTACCTCTACATGTATAACTGGATGAAAAACATCTACCCAAAATTGTATCTGCGTGTTTCCTGCCGTGATTTCTACATATCCGTCTTTCAGCTTCAACTCCTGACGAAAATCTTTAGCGTCTTTGAAAGGATTGGGCGACAGGCGGAGACGTACACGCCCTTGCTTTAACTGGCAGTTGTTTTCGTCGAATGTACCGCTACGGCTCACATAGAACATAACGTCACCGTCTTCTACCCATATATTCATCCCGATATCTCCACCACCACAGGGCATAGATTCAGAAGAATTACGACTGGGAGTATTCCAAATGACATTGGCATGCTGACTCCAAAGAGCCGACACGCCAACAAACAGTATGGTTATAATCAGATAAAATCTCTTCATATATTTTTCATATTTTACCTTGTCTATTTACGATTACCAATCATCCGAACGAAAAGAGCCTAAAGGCAATCCGTCGCAATATACATCTCCTTCCACATAGTTTTCAAAACAATATCGAACAGCTACCGGGTGCGGCACTTTATCGCTTTTCACCAGCATCTTACTACGTTCTATCCATGCTTTGGCCGGGTAAAAAACTTTATCTTCGCCGGCTACCTGAAAGTTTTTCGATTCGAAACAGTTCTTGCCGCTGATCCACATATTGGCACGTTCGAAACTGACAACTACGGTATCGTTCTTTATTTCAATGCTTTTATAATAAGGACTTTCGCCATTCACGCCTTCCACTCCATACGTTTTAGTTAAAGCCAGAAGTGCCAGACGTTCACCTGCAACCTGTTTCTTTGCGGGATGAATACCTTTTTCCATTCCTGCATCCAGTAATACAGCCATACCGCTGTTAGCTACACGATGTTCTACTTTTGCCTGTGCCTCCCGGAGATATGCCGAATTTATCACTTCCTTTCCTTTTTCGGTAATAATCCCGTAATCATACGGAGCTATCTGGCAATAATAGAAAGGAAAATCTCCCTGTTTCCATTCGGCACGCCAACCGTTAATCAATCGGGTAAACATATCAGCATACGTATGGGCACGATTCCAGTTATCTTCGCCCTGATACCAAATCACTCCTTTCATGGTCATACCGATTAACGGATGCAACATACCGTTATAAAGCACGGTTGGAGTACGGTTCTTGGATTTTATGTCGGTTTCCGTTTGAGGAATCTTCGCTTCCGGAAAGGCTTTCAGCCAGTCTGCCGTCATCCATGCTTCACAGGCGGAACCACCCCAGGCTGCTACAACTAATCCAACCGGAACATCTAATATTTCATTTACCAGTCTCCCGAAATAATAGGCTGTTGCACTGAAATCACGGACATTAACCGGAGTGGCTTCTTTCCACGAACCGATAACGTCATTCTGCGGAGTGAATGTAGAAGTACGTTTCACCGTAAACAGACGGATTTGTGGATTCTTGCTGTGAAGAATGTCCATATTGGCATTTTCTACCGGTTGGTTTTTGAAGCCTTTCATCGGCATTTCCATATTACTTTGTCCGGAACAAAGCCAAAGTTCGCCTATCAGAATATTATTCAGTGTCTTTTGGGTTCCATCATCAAAGGTCACAGTATAAGGTCCTCCAGCTTCGGGAGTAGCTACTGTCAGTTTCCATGCCCCATTTTTATCTGCTGTTGCTGCATATTGTTTTCCATTCCAACTAGTGGTTACTGTTACTTTTTTATGAGGAGTCGCCGTCCCCCAAAGGTTTGCATTGGTCTGTTGCTGCATCACCATGCCATCAGAAAAAATAGCCGGTAGCTTTACTTCTGCGTGTGTTGACAGGCAGGCAGCAAGCAGAAAACCTGCCAACATTGTACCTGTTTTAATAATTGAACTTTTCATACTTTAGCTATATTATAATGAATTGGGCACGGATTACATGGATTACGCTGTTACTTTATGTAATACGATTCTCATAAACCGTGTAATCCGCGTAATCCGTGCCTTAAAAATCTATTTTATTCTGTGGTAGAAAAACTCAAAGGTCCGAGCAAGCCTGCCGGAAGCAGCGTTTTTTCTGCCCTGCGATATTTTGCATTAGTCCAAATACCATCAAACGGCGCTTTTCCTTCATCAACTCCTGTCAGTGCATTCGCCCAAGTATTTGTAACCTCTATTTCAAGCTCATTAATTCCTTTTTTCAGGGCACCTGTAATATCTGCACGATAAGGAGCTGTCCAGATTGTGCCACAATCTACGCCATTCACACGAACGGTTGCCAAATTATAAACTGTTCCCAGATTCAGATAAATCTGTTGACCTTTATTCGGTTTATTTTTCCAGCGGAAAGTGGTTTTATAGGTCGCTGTCCCCGAATAATAACGTATCTGTTCATCCGATTCTTGGCTCCAGTCGAAAAGTTCTTTTCGTATGAGCATTTTTTTGTTAGCTGCAAAAGTTATAGTATATTCCTTTGCTTCCAAAGCTATGTTTAAAGGGGCTTTGGCTGTATTTTTTTTCTCCTTTTGCAGTTGGAGAGAGGATTCTCCATAGCCTTCATGTACTCCCTCCGCAGGATATACGATGAATACGGACTCATTAGGAGCCAATGTGAGAGTAACTTCCGTCCGATTTCCGTTGGTACGATAGGAAGGATGAACATTCATCTCACCCGTCACCGGATTCCAACATTCCGGTTTCTTACCGTTGATACGCATACTTGCAGTAAACGTGCGTGTTTCGTTCTTTTGGTTGGCTACGAAATAGAGTTCGCCAAGTTCACCACGACGATGCGTCCAGGCAATATCTTCCGGCACGATCATATCACGTTCCAAGCCATACACGGAAAAATCTTCTTCTGTATAAGGTAAAGAAGGTACCAAAATGCCGGCTTCTTTTAGTTCATTGATTTTCTTCTGCACTTCCGATGACAATACAGGTTCGGGATTCATAGGACGCGAAAGAGGCAATACCAATACTTTATAACTTGCTCCACCCGGCAACGTTATTCGTCCGTTTTCTGCTTTCGCCAAACGAAGGATTGCATCTTTATTAAAACTATCGTATGCATATCCACGAAGCGGATTCACCCATTTCTCCGGATCAGCCATGTTAGCTGAATGGGTAACACCTACCGGACGTACACGTAAAGGCTGTCCCTCATTGGCCAGACGGATGCGTTCACTTTCCACTCGTTCCGCACCGAAGATTCCCGGCAGAGAGGGAACCAATCGTTCCGGTAATATCGAACGTCTCGGCACTTCTTCACCTGTAAAGACTGCGATGTCTGTTACCGGATGTCCATATTGCAACAACGACTGGCAACGGGTAGCATATTCGGAAAAGGCTTTTGCCCCTTTATCCCACCAGGTCTGATCCCTTTGGAAGAATAGTCCGATGCCATCCAATGTCATGCCGGGCTTGCGGTCCAGCCAGGGATTGTGTACATATACATGGTAGAAAAGGCGGTTGATTCCTAATGCGTAATTACGATCCAACAAGGCTTTCAACATTCCGGGGTATTCATCCCACGTGCCACGCACTTCGGTGAATCCTTCAGCCTGAATAATATTCTTTCCGTAGATATGCGCTCCGCTAATAGCATCGAGCATATCATTCGGTTTGTCATGTGTGGGACTGTTCAACCAAAATTCACCCATCGGAAGATCTACTTTTTGATAATGTAGTAAGCCATCGCTTACCATCGTCGGAGCTACACATTCTGCCGAGAATTGGCAATCATATTCTTTTGCACAGTCCGTCAATACCTGATAGAACACATCTACGACGAGTTCTGATATGGTAGTACGTACGTCTCGCAGAATCTTTTCACTTTGTTCGACACTTTCCATCGGAATACCTGCCAATAGAGGTAGATAAGGCATCAAATCGTAGCCACGACGTTTCTGAAATTCAATAGCGAAACGTTTATTCCAGTTTTGGCTGCCACATTCCCAACTGTCGACATGCATATATTTCAGTACGCGACGAGCTATTTCGGGATTGGTCTTTACAAATGCCTGCGCATACCAGTTATCGAATTGCTTCCGTACCGTTTTCGGGTTAAACTTATCACATTCCAATCCTTTTCCACCTCCCGCTGTCGCATTAGTATGCCCGGTAGCTGTATGTCCCATGCGAAGTAATTTCCATTTTCCTTTGGGGAGAGTGGCGGTCAATGTTTTTCCATTCGAATGACCGGTATATTGCTTTGTCAGATTGATGACTTGTGAAAGTGAATAGCAATCCTGTTTCCCGACTTCCTCTTCTTTAGTCGCTTGAGCAACACGCCATACCAGTCCGGCTTTTCCTTCCCATTGGTTCAGACGGGCTTCCCGGTGCAGGCGTAATTCTTTTATTTTCAGATTGGGCTTCCATTTGGCAGCATCCATATCTTCACTTCCCGGTTCGCTCCCTTCAGGAGTCCAGTAGAAACGGAAGAAACGGGCAGTAGTCGGAGGAATACTATGAGTTGAGTTCTCATCCGTATTCTGCCATCCCTGACGGGCAGGGACCAACTGCTTAACCAAACGATAATTCACTCCGTCATCACTGGCCATTACTTTCAAGCGGTGTGCCTGATAATTATTACCAGTTAAAACGATTTCGATGTTCCGGCAAGTGAAGGGTTGTTCGTATTCATACTGGATATAACAAGGATATGAAGAACGGATCACTCCCGCCGCATCCATATTCACTGTTTGAGCTGCTTTTATATTTCCTGTCGTAGCTAGGTTGACACAGGTGATTTTTGCCTGCATCTCATCCGCTGCGTCTTCTACCGGCAAAGCGAATAATGCAATATCTTCATAATAATTTTCATAGGCTTCCGGTTGTGGCAAGCGAATAGCCATCAACTTTCCTCCGTTTACAATCGTATCGCTCCAAACCACTTTCTGCATAGATTCTTCGGGAGTAATCCAGGGACCTCCCGCCAATGCAAAACCATCACAAATGTGCATTCCCAATTTCAGCCCCAAACGATCTGCTTCTTCCATGCTGAAACGCACCATCTCCCACCATTCGGGAGTTAGCTGCTGCGCCTTGCCATCGTATTGGGCGCCTTCATGAATACCTTTAATCGGCATCAGATAAGTACCTCCTAATCCGGCACGTTTCATTGCCTCCAAATCGGCTGTAATCCCTTCTTTAGACACGGCACCATACATCCAATACCAAAAAGTCCAGGGTTTTGCTTCATCGGAAGGACTTAAGAATTGATCGCGAAGCGAGCGTGTTTGCTGTGCATCGGCAGGGCATACGGCTGTCCATGCTAATAGAGAAAGTGCAAATATTCGTTGTTTCAGTCGGCTTTTCATTCCAGTCTATATTTTTACTTATAGATAAGACGAAAAACATTCTGTTTTGTACTCACTGTATTTTCCTGACTCAAATTAAATTAAGCTATTTAATTTGTCTGATAGAATTGAAACGATAGTTTATCTATCTCTTCTGTAATAGTTCTTCAAACACTTCAAATACCCTTGAATATGAAGTGTGCGGATTGTTTATATCAATGGAGATGCTACGTGCGTGATCTATGGCAGATTCTAGCTTTTCTTTGAGTTGGAGATATAAGTTGTTCTTTGAAAAATACTCAATGCTTTTTTCGTACTTTTCAAGACGACCATTCTTTTTCAACTCTGTAATTACTTCGTCACAGTTACGAAACTGTCGGTCGGTAAAGACAAAGTGTAATAATAGCCAAAATTCAAAGGCAGGATTACTCTCTATGAAATAAATCTCATTTTTGTATGCCTTGATGCATGATGACTTCTCCTTATCATAGGCTTGTTTACGTACATTATCAGCATTGATATAATCCATATCAATCAAGCAAAAAACGACATCAAACTCTTTTGCTAATAGCGATTGAGCTTTCGTTATGATATCACTGTAGTCAGGATGTTTGGGCTTATCAGGTTTTAGGGTAACATTGAACTTCTTCAACAAGTCCTTTTCAGCATTACGAAATCCATCAAAATAGAAAAACTCTGTGATTCCTTCACCGATAATCGCATAAGATTTCCGAATTTCTTTTATTCTTTTTTCGCGTGCCATACTTATCGTTTTTTAGGAATAAAAATACCGCCCAGCGTTGGTTTGGCGCCAAATTTCCCTGCATTATATGCATTGAGAAACGAAACGCCATTGCGGATATTGAAGTCATCAAGTGAAAACAGGTCTGTTGAACCATCATCCTTTTTTTCTGTAAACCAGACTACATCTTTACGCAAATCCTCGGTGTCTAATGATTGGAGATTATGCGTACTGAAAATCAGCTGCGAATAAGTCGAATTAACCAAAAATAAGTTGATGAAATGGGCAAATAAATCCGGGTGCAGCGAATTCTCAAGTTCATCAACAGGTATGATAGCATTTCTTTCAAGCAATATATTCAGAATAGTTCCCAAACCATAATAGCGCATTGTGCCTGCCGACTCAAGTATATCAGGCAGGTAATGAACAGAAGATGTTCCATTGGCTACAATCGTATGTTCAAATATCAAATCCGTATCTTTTTTATTTTTCTCGTTTTGTTGAACATCAAAACCGGATATATTAAAATCTGCACGGTGTAGCAAATCTAATAAAAAGGATTTGTTCTCCTTCTCTGCTTCCATTTCTCCTGTTGTCCATGTTTTCAAATCCGTTTGGGGCAAGAGTATAGGCAACCACTGCTTCAGGAAATAGTTATATACACGTTCTAATTCAGGAAACATAAAGTTAGCTGTAGCATAAGCTGAAACAACACTCATATTACTAAGCGTATTTACCTGCAACTTTTCCTGCTCGGCCACATTGAGCTTGACTTTGCTTCCTAATCGGATATGAGTGATTCCATGAATGGTCTCTCGAGAGAAAATTTCGGCTGGTTGCTTACCGGGATAATATTTAAGTGTTTCTTTTAGAACAGCACTATTATCTACTTCGAGATAATAGATATGCTTTATATTGTTTACAAAAAAAGTCAATTCAAATACTCCACATTCTTTCTTTGTCGTATCATCCAAGAGAAACGGAGTAAACCCGATAGGCTGCATTTTGTTTATCTTAGGAGAAATGGCTATTTTTCGTATGAAGTCAAGTGCCAGCAATACGTTAGTCTTTCCTGAAGCATTAGCCCCATAGAGGATACCGAGTTTTAATACTTTCGTATCGTTGATAGTGGTACAGTAATATTCTTCTGAAATCTTATCTGCAGAGGCTTCAAAACTTAATATCTGCCAATCCTTAGCTGATCTGAAATTTTTAAATTTAAATTCTAAAATCATACTTCAATGTATTAAAAATGCGACTATTTTGCAAATATAGCATTTTAAACTATTTATTTCGCATTTTTATCTATTCTTTTTTAGCTATAAAAAGGTGCACCTCCTTTCCTACTCTTGGAAGAAGGTGCACCACACAAACAAAACAAACAATAGACGACCTTCACAGGCAGTATTTCATATATAACTCAACTAATTATTAATCAATTTTATTTTTAACGTAAATTCTCTCCCTGTATTCAGACGGAGTCATACCGGTATGTTCACGAAAGAATCTTGTCATAACAGAGTTCGACTGGAAGTTCGTGCGTGAGGCCACTTCTTTTATTTCAAGGTTAGAATCCCGTAAAAGAGCCTTTATTTCAAGAATGGAATATTCTATAATCCAGTCTTTTGCCGAACGGCCGCTCATATCGGTAATTACCATTGTAAGATGCTTGGCGGACACATACATCTTTTTCGCATAAAACGCAACATCCCGGCTTGCGGTATGAAATTCGATCACCAAACAAAAAAAGTCAAATAAAAGTTTTTCTTTGCGGGTATATTTTACTAATTCGGCCGCCTTCGGATTTCTTTTATAAGCTACATATATATCCCAATAGAAAACACGCAACAGTTGCATGATAGATTCCCGTCTGAATAAGTTACGGGGCAAATTGATACGGTAAATCAGTATATTGCAAAAATGAATAAAGCGTTGACATTCTTCATTACACAACGGAATACTGAAGTTTTTCCGCATATAGAAAAAGAAATCAAGCGTAGGTATACATATCCCGCTTATTGTATCCATAAACAGGCTTTTGGGAACTTTTAGAAACATCATTGAAAAGTCACTGCTAATCTCCGTGACAGAAGCCAGCTGAAAAGGAAAAATGACTACCAAATCATTGGAAACAATCCGTTGCTTATTTCCAAAAACATTGAATAGCGCACTTCCTCCCGTACATATCCCATTTATCCCTTCTTCAAGATATGTAGGATTTTCATCAAGAGGTAAATCGTCTATTTTAGTATAGACATTAAACTCTTCTGTTTCCAATATATTATCGAATACTTTATCCTGCTTATATGGCTGGTTCTTTTCCATGGACTGCTATTTATCAATTATGTTGTTTGTCGTTATTTTTATCATACGAACGTCAGTCGTGCCATTTCGATTGAGCAAACTGTACAACCAAAGATATGGGAAAGATGTATAAAAAACTTTCTTTATCTTTCATCAAAATCATCAGTGCCAGGAAATATTCACCTTCATTAATATCAGGAACTGTCATATAGACCTTATCGTCCGAATATTTATGGATATCGCCACATTCTATCAACATTCTGTCATTGACGGAAGAGACAAGGTATAGATTGGTACTTTCCCATGTTAGCATATCCAGATTGTGACCGGTGATAACAATGTGAGCTTCCGGTGTAATGCTCCCATTACGTCTTTCATTTGAAGGATCATATATTTCTTTGATGACAGGAAACGGCGCTCCTTCAATCATTAATATTTCGGCTTTTATCGTTTTCATTTTGTATGATAATAAGTTTGTATATAAACTAATGATAGATTTTGTTCGTAACTCATTATTGGGGAATATCCCGGATACAACGGAGATAATAGGACTTCTGCGTTTTATCTTTATAACCTGTATCTATCCAATATCCTGTTATATTATCATCAGGATAGAATCGCATTGACCATACATTTCCAGAATCTCCTCCTTTCTCGGTTGCAGACCAGTAATAAGTAGGGTCTTTTGCTGAAAGAGCGAATGGTTGAAAACCGGTTATTTCTTGAGTCCCTTCCATTTTTTTATAAAAAAGCAAAATCAATGCACATTCCCCACGCGTAGGTACCCGCCAGGTTCCAGGTTCATCCAGACCATCTTTTCCGCGATATGCGGCACATCCTCTGGTAACTGCATAACTGGGAGTCAAATATTCGTTGGTGTTAGCACTAGTAAGATATCCGTTTGCCGAAGCCCAATCCATCGTTTGTGCTTTTGCTGCTCCTTCTTTATTTACAATATCAGGCGAAACGAGAAAATAACCTGATACCTTCCAGTCACATCCTCCTTCATTTTTTCTCTCTGTATGCCGTGTCGTTCGGTATACAGAGACTGTATTACCGCTTTCATCTTTTTCCTCTTGGGGCTTATTATCTGAATCGTATTTATATAACTGAATATAGCTGCGGAAGTTAGTATTTTTGCTCCGGTCTTCTACCTTGTATTTCACCATTCCTTTATAATTGATTGCCGCATATTTATTCCCTCTTAAATCTGTATATATTTCTGTCGATTGAGAATACACTCTTAGTGGAATAAAAAATAAAATACAAAATTTTATGACTGTTAATCTAAATATATTCATTTTTCTTTTCAATTTATACTGTTAAATTCTTATGGTCAATATGGAACATCAGAAGGGAGAGTCACATCTCTGACACATCTATCTGAACTGGAGGTTCTGTCTGAACACCTAAAATTACCGCCGGAAGCACTTATGAAATAATAATAATTATAGGATGGTAATATAAACTCTGTTGTTGAGGTTCCACCTCCAAGTCCCGGTATAGCAGCCACGCAAAGTCCTAACAACTGGTTTGACGCGGGAAGATACCATTTGAACTCTTTCTCATCAATTATCCCATCCCCGTTCTCATCTCTGTTTCTGTCATAACACGCCCTTGCGCTAAAAGTACTGGCAGGGTATTGATATTGATACAATAACACATGTCCGGATGCATCTTTCTGTGGAATCGGGACATAGGCGTCAACCCAATTTTGATTGTAAGTATTTTCCGCTAAATGCCGGGTCGCCGTTTTACCATTATCCATATTGTCTGTTTCATAGGATAATTCTGCCGTTTTGATGACCCCATAGCCAGTTCTTATAGTTCCCGGCTTCACATCTGCCAATAACCAGGATGTAGTTCGCAAAGACATTCTAGTGTATACTAACCCCATAGTGTAACTTCCATCCCCGTTTCTCTCTCCTCCTAAACGTCCAAGGTAAATTGCCGCCCGCTGGTCTAAACGAAATATATGTGAAGTTTGCAGCGCCTCCCCCGCATCGCCATTGGTTGTGGTAGTTATTTTAATATATAAGGATCGTTTTCCCTCCGTAGCATCTACACCGGGATCTAGAAAGTTTCCCTTCCCATCATCAATATATTCATCATTATATAGATAAAACTTCAATTGGGTAGGGAGTATGGTGCTAGCCTTGATATATGTACCCAAAGGTTCTTTAGCATTATTATACGCATCTGTGTAATTGGAAGAAGAAGACAGGCGGAGCCAACTCGGTGTGGGATGTTGGGTACAGCTTTCATCTGTATATACACCCACTTCCACCATCCGTCCTTGAGTTTGGACAACTATCGGCCGGACCTCATAAGCTGCATCCAGATCATATTTCTCACTAGAAGTATTGTATTTATTATCGAATTTGCCTCCGCTGACACTCACGTTCTTACTGGCGTGAAACTCCACATACTGGCTGACAGTGTATGCCCTGATTCGTTCATCGTTTTTTGCCGAGTTTATGTCCGCATTAATGGTGGTACGCAAATTATAAAAATGGTTGGGTTCCACATCAAAGTTATTAGTATTATTATTTCCGATATACATTTGGTAAATCGCATATTCGCCCGTTGCCGATGTTGAGGTAGAATATGCCCATGCCTCTATCTGCATACCCAATATGGGGGCACTACCCGATGATACTCCATTGACCACTTTGTAGTAGCGTTGGCTTTCACTTGCTATGCTTGCTACTGTCCCCTGACAATTCTGCGCAACATACCACGTTGCGGAATAGAAACCATTGGGATCGGGTTCATCAAATTCATCTATCTCAAACGTGACATAAGTATCCTTATCGGTATTCTTTTCGGGATTGGTGAGCCGCACTTTGCTGTTGACATTCAGCAATTTCAGACCCTGCAATTTGTAATTTTCCACCTCGAGTTTATAGCGGAATGTAATACGTGCCATCAACTTCCTTATTTCAATGCCTCCCACAAAGCCGGCAGGTTTGTTATATTCTACCAAACCATGGTCACCTCCGTCGATATCCATAACAGTGATACCCGACACTTCTCCGGCAAACGGAACCTCATCATCTGCGGTGATAAGTGATTGGGTATGCCCTTCTACATTAGTTAGATATTCAAAACTCCAATTTTTGAGCCCATCAAGAGTTCTCACTCCACCCATATCATAGTCAAGTTTGGGGCCTAAGACCAATAGGTATAAGGTTTGATTCTTCGCTACTACAAGGGGGACATCTATTGTCAACATATCATTTATAGCGGTCGCCGTATCACTCAACTTATGGGGATTACCATTAATAGAACCATCCTCATTAAACTGGAAAAGCCAGAGATTGTGTAATTTTGTCGTGCCATCGGAAACTCTGGTAGTTGCCGCACGTTGTTCTCGCTCCAATACGACTGTGAAGGATGATTCAGAGTTGTTTTCATTTTTAAAGAATGGCTTTACAGTAGCATATTCATCTGCCGATGTTGGTTCTTCGCTAGGCGGAAGACTGACATTTAGACTGACCATAACCACTTTTCCCGTAATATTTCCCGGACCGAACTCATTCAGGTCGTCTTTTGTACACCCTGTAAATGCCAGTGAAAACAAAACAATGCAAACTGCCCGGAAAAACTTCTTATCATTGTTTTTTATTCTCATATCATATCTGCTTATCATCATATTTTTCATCCTTATTCTTATTTGGTACCATTCTGATCAAGAGATAGACTACTAATGGCAAAAGCTGCTCCGGCATTTCTCTCTAAAATGATATTAACCGTAATGCCGATGAGACTCGGATTATTGTTTGCCGGGATTGTTATTGAAATAGGGTAGCTATATGTATTCGATGCAGTCTCTATTTTATCACTGATACTTATTTGTTCGCCACTGTAAACAACTTGTACATACAATTTTCCCGCAGGTATGGAGACATCTACAGGAGTAAGCTTGATATTTAGATTATAAGTGTCTCCCCCTTGAGGTAGAACACCCATAGTGTTTAATTCGGAACCGGCACGTAACTGATACCCGGTTTGCGCTATTGTGAGTAGTGTACTTTTTGTCTGTCCGTCCAATCCGATACCTTCCACTTTTACCTTAAACGAACGGGATGAAGTACTTTCTTTACGTTTGACGTATACAGGGATATTTTCCGTATTGCTACCGTGTGTCGTATGTACTACATCATCCCCGGGGGCAAATGAGAAATCATCGGTATTTGCCGTTCCCATATCCGTCCCTGAAGTGACAAGTGTAGCTGTCCAATAAGGAATATTCGAATGAATACCGAAATAAGCTGTTTTGCCGCTTTCCGTTCCCTGATAGTCAGGGCTGCCGATAATGCCTACCCGCATATAGCTTTCCGGTATCTCGTTGCGGACGCAACGAACCATATATCCGTTTTGTCTGTCCTTATCGGCTTGAAGGTTTGCAGTCACCGTCGGAGTACCTGAAAAATCAAAGATAGAGGCGTTGTTGCTCCAGTAACATCCGGTAGTACCGTCTCCACGTGACGCACCGGATTCATCCCTGTATCGGTTGTGAGGGAATAACAGCCAATGGTACGAAAGGTATCCGTATATACTTGTTTCATTATTTGATGCCGCTATAATGTGATTGTATTCTTCAGGAGTAGCCATGTGCCACTGCCCGTTGTCTATGATTCCCATATCCCTGATTTGGGTTTCGGAAAGACCGGCGAGTTTGCATGGATCTCCCAAGCCCTGTTTGACTTGTTCAGAGGTGTTGTCTGCGGAGATTTCACCGCCAGCCAGGTAAGGGACATTACTCCATCCTGTAATAGTTAAGGGATTGTATGAACTGGGATACCAGAGTACATCGTTCAATGTTTCGGCAGTGGCAGGTGGATCGAAATTTGTGCCATCTTCAGTAACCGGGGCACTGTGCACGGCTATCAGGCTGCCGTATTTGAACAAGACATCCTTATATCCTGTCTCCGAATGGTATGCTTTCAGTATACCCGAATAAACACTAAAATCATTCCAAATATTCACATTTCTGGATGTATCAGCTACCGCGTCATAGTCTGCCGCCTTATCACTTACAATGACCAGCCCGTCGATAGGTTTCCAGTTGATGGTAATATCATGTTCCTCCATTGCCACTATTTCCGCATATAGCCCCATTGCACCCATACCGGTAATGGTGGCGTATATCTGATAATGGTTGTTTCGTGTCAGATTATGGTTCTTAGGGGGATTCTGACCGATATTCAGCAGATAGATACAGTTCAATACCTGCGTACTTCCGTTTTTAAGCACGCATTGCGCGTCGATTTTAAGATAAGTTGCGTGTGATGCATTTTGAGGGTCGGACAATATATGTTCGGGAATATAAGTAGCGGGAGTTGTTATAAAATCCACCCCGTCTTGTATGGTGTAGTTATCTCCATTTATTGTATATGTACCATTATTATCGAGTTCGCCTGTCCCCGGGATAGTAAGGTCATCCGACCAAATATCTTTCGTATATACCTGCCCTTCTCCTATAGGAGTGGCGACCGGCATACGACATACTTTAACATTCAGTTTGGTTACTTTAAAATCCTCATCCTCATTAGCGATATTTTTAATTGCCGTAAAGCTGATGCGGGATACCATACGGTTTACCTTAACCGGCAGTTCCGTCATTTTAATATCATTAATTGTTACTGTGGCGTTTTTTCCGTCGCTGCGGGATTCCACATAGGCACGTGCCACATTTCCATACATGGGCGGAGGAGCAACGATACCTATGGCAGAGAATGTCACTTTTTCTATTTCATTTTCCAATGTAATGGCAGCGAGCTTTTCGGTAAGCTCCGGTGTTTCATTGCAGATGATGTAAATGTTGTTATATCCCCGTGCTGCCCTTATAGAAGCGGTGTATATGCCATCGATTATGGAAGCATCAGAAACGTCGTTGTATACCAGTTCGTTCTTGTCATTAAACACAATTGCACGTACAGATTTTATGACTTCATCTTCGTCGGTGGTAGTATTGCGCGTCCCCATTTTAATACTCATCGGTATCTTTTCTCCTTCGTAAATACGTGCGCCTGTTACTTCGTTCTCTTTTGTACAAGAGTAAGCAAACAGGGTAAACATTGTCAAAAGCAGGACATTTGCCGAAAGTTTTATGTTGATAGTTATATTCATCCTTAATCGTGCCATAATTCCGTTTAAAAAAACAACTTACATATCTGTTGGTTGGAACCAGTAGGTCCAATTATTGATGGTTATACTCAATGCAATGTAGCCATTCTCTTCCTTATCTCCGATGCGAATGTTGATATCCCATTCGTATCTGCGGTCGAGGTATTCTTGTTCGCCCATCATTTCCGGTTTACTCATCAACAGGTAGTCAATAAGGTTTATGGTTGTTTTTCCTCCGATGTCTATTGTTTTTCCTGACGCTTTTTCGGTGATAGAAAAAGTCATATCAGCATCCTTAATAAATCTAAGAGTATGAAGGCGAGTTTGTAGGGCGGTCTTACTGTCTTCCTCTTCAACTGAACAAGGATGGTAAATTATATTTTTGCTACTCTCACCTACATTATTTTTATAGTCATAAAAATTGTTTGCAGTTATTAGTTGTATATCATATTTTGAAGCATCCACCGGATTATTTCCTCGCGTAATGCCTATCGTTATATCATTAGTATTGCGCACCAAGCTGACGTTTTCCGTATTGCTGATATTTTCCGAAGAAAACATTAATAGAGGACCGCTATGCCATAATGCATCAAGATGGTTGTTACTTCTGTTGTTTTCCGGCTCATATTTCAGCGTTAATTTATTTATCGGATCACCTGCGGTCATTGCCGGAAGTAGATAGAATTTATCCGTTTTTCCAGCCCATACAACAGCTGTACAGCCTTTCAAGCGATAGGGTATCAGCATACGATAGTCCGGACTTTTTAACGAATGACCATTATCAGTAAGTGTCTGTATATATTTTCCTTGCGTATCGAATACGAAAACCTTTACTTCTTCCACCTGTTCGGCAAACCAGTCTTTATTTGCCATATTATAGTCATACCGGAATTTTAGAAAGAGGTCACATTGATCGAGGTCGTCATGAAGGACATCGCAACCGGTAATCCCTGCCACCATAAAGGCGGCAAGGATTATTTTGTATTTCTTTATGTGTCTTTTAATTCCCATTTATCAATGCAAATCAACACCTTGTGTCCAATAAGTCCATGGATTGATAGTAATTTTTACAGAAAGGTAAGCATCTGATTCGTCATCATCAGTTCCCGGAGGTGTAGGATTGTCGGGATCAGGATCAGACGGATCGGGAATCCACGGTGTTCCGGGGCCGCTCACGCTCCGAAGTTCAAGGTGGTACCAGTTGTTGCGCACTACTCCGTATCGGCCTAAAGCCATCTTTTCGGTTACACTCTGATCGTGACGGATCAAGACATCGTAATAGCAAACAGATTCATGATAATAACGCACGGCACAAAAACGTCCGATGATACCGGTTTTCGCAGTTAATTTGTTTGCTTGAAGGTCGTTTGTAATAAAATTGTCTATAGTGCCTGGATCGGCACCTTCAGCTACGAGCTTTGCCTTCTTTAAGAATATAGGCAAGTCTGTTTTTAGTCCGCCACTAGGAGTGTTTTTATATTCTTCTTTAAGCTGGTCTAATGTATAATAGTTTCCTTTCCAAGAAAAATAACTACTTTTTTCATCTAAACCATTGGGAGTGTACTGTGCCTTTACTACCACCTTGGTAGTGAATCCTAATTGCTGTGCATTAGCGTCCATGGTGTTTTCAAGACAGTAGCAACTCGTTCCTTTATCTCGTTTAACTTCAGGTATAAGGTCAGCGTCATTGTCTATATTTTTTAGATAATCGAAAGTTGCCATCATATTAGCTTCATCAGTTTTCTTATTTCCAGTATTAATAACAGGTTGCTCGGCAAGCAGGTAGTTCTTATCCCGACGATAAACTGCTCCAGTCGTGGCATTATCGTAAGTGATAAGTTCGCTATATAGTTTTACACTCTTATTGGTAACGCTTAATTCCCAACCGCCGAAAGTAAATTTGGCACCGTCAGGTTTGGTAGTAATAGGCTCATTTACTGCAAGCTCTACTTTTGCACTCAAACGATCCACAGAGATTTCTTCAGGGCTGTTCTGTGCGGCTGTTTTTGCTTGGTCGATGGCCTCACTGGTATATGCAGTCGGCTTATGCACCGTTACTCCCTTCAATGCTCCTTCTATGCCGGTTCCTTTGCCAGCACTCGCCATCATGAAATTATCATTGGTAGCGATGTTGGCAATTGCTGCCTCAATAGCAGTGTTAATTACAGACCAAGGTTTGCCTTTTACAGCATCTGCAGTTAAATTCCATCCCTTGTTCCCGTCGGCGTAAGGATTGATAACCACAAATACTTTTTTTTGTTTTCTCTGGTACTAATTTTGCCTCACTAACCGCAGCTTCCGGGGTCCCTGCCCCGCCTGCATCTGCTCCTCCGCTATTCCCCACGGTCAAACCATCAAAACCAACCACATCAAGGCACACATCATCCTCGTCAAATAATAAAACTTTGACGGTCCCTGCTTTACTTTCCCCAGAACTTCCCGGTTTGGTATCTACTGCTCTTGAAGTAGCTGTGTGACTTTGCAGCGAAAGCGACAGATACGCTTTGCCATCCAGTTCACCACCCGGAATATTCCCTTCCCGGGCATCTTCACTACTACAGCCGGCAAATATAAAAACTGCCAATGTAGATAATAGAAAACTTCTTGTTTTCATCATTGTTAAATGTTTAAATGTTGTAAATAAAAAGATAATTATAATATATAAAAAATCAATAATCCAGTTTACTCATCAATTCGATATTCTCTTCTTTTTTGGTTAATTCCTCCAGATTGAGATTTGCTTGTTTCAATCCGGATTCAGCAGCTTTATTTAAATGTAGCTTTGCTTGTTCATAGTCACCTTTCAACAGATGTAATACTCCCACGGCATTTTCGTATTCCGGTGTGGAAGTCTCTGCTCTCTTTAAGTATTTTTCTGCCAAAAGAGTGTCTTTACGTGAAAGTGCAGCCGAAGCGGCATTCAGATTGGCAATCTTATCATCAGGAAAGACGCTAACGGCTGTTTCAAATAATTCGATAAACTCCGGTGAACCATTTTTGTAAGTTAGAGCGACCAAATAAATTTCATTCAGGCTCAAATTTTGTGGCCGACTATGAATCAGCACTTTTGCTTGTTCTATATTAAAATTCTGAACATCGTACTCTATTTTACAAATCGCTTTACGCAGATGTGGGTAGTACTCACGCAACATAAACCGATAAGGATTGCCCTGTTTATATAACATCAACGATTTCTTGCGACTGGTATTCGTTCGGTAGTTTATTTCAGCCGGTATGTGATCTATAATATGAAGAATTCCATCCTTTTCTGCCATGTCAGACCCTGCAACCATTTTACGTAATCCTTCCCAGTTTTCGCCACCATATTCCACCTTGTATAATTCTTCGGAGAAAGGGAAACGAGGGAGAAGGTAATTAACAAGTGCCTTTGCACGTCCTTCGGAAAGCTGTTTGTTAAAAAGGGTAGATCCCTCCGGTGAAGCATAACCAATGACTGATATTCCACGAATGGTTATAGCTGTATCATTTTTCACTTCGGCAAGCATGGAGGATATCTTTTTTAGTTCAGTCGGATTATTCATATAGTCCGGTTTAATATCGGTTTTTGATACGACAAAATCCAGAAATGCTTCACATGACATCTCACGACTTTTGACTGGTTCAACTTTTGGCTGTACGTAACTAATATGTGGAGTGATTTGATAAGGGACGGGAAGTTTCTCCAAAGTAACAGCACTAAAAAGAGGAATAGCTGATAGTAACCTGCCTGGTCTGCAACAGCCCATTACTTCTTTCTTTACATTCAGATGTGCATCCTTCATCCATGGCTCGAATGGAATTGTCAACGAGTACCGAATCTGTTCTTTTCCAGTCATTCCATACCCTTTTAATATGGAGTATGGAGCTTCTGACTGGTAAAAAGCACGTTCCTGCGTATTCATCAAAGCAAGTTTACGTTTCAAATTCTGATAGTTTTTACGACCTTTAATGGATATTTCCGGCAATTCCATCTGATGGTTTGCAGCAATCAATACCGGTATCAGTTCTATAGAATGATTGGAGCTGACTTGCATATTATCAAAGTTGTAAAGTATTTGAATATGCAATGAATCTCCCGCTTGCTGTAGTTCAAGAGCTGTTGGCTGTATAATTCCTGTATACCATTTCTTGGGGTTTTCTTCTCCGTATGATAAAGAAGAAATGGTCAGGAATATGATTAACAGGTATAGGAATGATTTTAATTTTGTCATGGTTGTATTATTTTATAAGAAATATAAGTGAGATTGCAGCTTTAGTTGGTCCAAAATAGTTGCGGTTTTCTGTTCCGACCTTTTCACCACAAGTCTCACACCAGAACTTGTCATAATGTAGCCGCACATATCCTGCACCTATATTTGCTTCAAGGCTCCAACGATTACTAAGAAGGAAGTGATAACCATACGAGATGCCTCCTCCTGCTCCCCATCCTTCATACCGGTAATGGCTGGAATTATCTCCGAATAAAAGTGGCAAATGATGACCGGCTATGTTATATTGTGTTCCTATTATGTGTATTCCCCAAAAATGTCCGCTAAATCTTTCACATGTCCAATAACGATATTCCATTGTACCGAGCCAATGCACCAGTTTCTTATTTGAAGATGCTTTATCGGATGTAAACCAGTTAAGTCCACCGCCCAGTTCTATCGTACTGCGTGGAGAAAGTCCCCACTCTACTCCTAAGTTCGGCGTACCTGAATATGCACCGTAGAACAGGTTTGTTTTTACTGCTACCTTTTGGGCCGAACATTTTAAAATGCTTCCCCAACATATCAAAAGTAGAATTGCTATATATTGTATTTTCATCAGATGCGTATATTGAATATTTTGCTTTTGCTTGCGTTAATAAATGATTATCGGATGCGAAATTACAAAATAAATATATATTAAAGTAAAACGTTCTGAAATTGCACATGGATTCCGAAGTTTCGTCCAAAATAGTTCTATAAATCACTAAAATGAGGGTTAGATAACTATAAAAAGGACTTATCAGATAAACATTGTTAAATTATTATCCAACTTATTCAATTATCTTTTGTGACATACTAAACGTTTATACACGCGCAAAACAAACGATGTGTAAGGATGGTTATTTATATTTACATATTACTTGTGGTATTTCAACTATGCGTTTTGAAAGATCAGAATATTACAGCTAGTTTTGTTCCCGGATTTTAAGGAACCATCCGTTGCTTTAAAAGGAACAAGGCGTTCCTCGGTGAGAAACAGGTCGTTCCTTTAAAAGGAACGGCTCCTTGGTTTTAAACCAAAAAACAGTATCTATAATACACTGTATATCAATTTATTATAAAAAAGAAGAATTCCGTCCCGATAACCATGGGAATATTCTCAATAAACCAAACGGAATTCACAGTCCAAAGGGCTGTATATACATACTTTTTTATTACAAACTTAAAAAAAAATCCCATGGTTACAGTTACAATTAATATCAAGCCATATTTGGCTGGATATATGTATGTCCGATATCGACAAAGTTTAGAACCCGATCCAGAGAACCAGTCTCATTCTTCCTCTCCTTCTTCTTCTTCCAAACGACTTATCCCTATCCATCTCTCCCACATTACTCCAGTTTATCACTTCCTTCATCAACTATCTGTCCCTCATCCGCAAAATACTTCATGGAAAGAAATTGGAAATATTTGCTTTGTACTGCCCAAACCGCGTAATGGGAAGAATCCGGAAGTCTATAATTATATCGGAAACGATAGTGCATTGATTATAGAAAAGGAAATAGAAACGGAGATGAAAGCGGAATTATATTCCTTTCTATTGGATAATAAGTTTAATAAAGGAGTGATGTTTAAAAAGTCAATAGAACAATTCGTAGAGCACTACGAAATGGTAGGACTGGTACAGGAAGAAACTCTGATGAGGGCATTTCAAAGATGGAGGAAGTTGGTGAAAGAAGAAAAAGCTATAAAGCTATAATGAAAGTATATTGATTTTGATTTAATATTCTATAAGGAAACGTGATATACTATGCTAATTGCACCTCTTACTATCGTGCTGATATAGGATGGGATATTTTTTTCTTTAAAAGCGGGAATGTATGTTATTAGACATAAAATAATATAATTTGCCTAATACATATCCTTATATCATAAAATAAACAGTATATTTGTGATAAAATCTCGAATAAAGCAATTAAGATATGATTATTCAATTCACAATAGGAAATTTTCTATCTTTCAAAGAACAGTCTACATTGTCATTAGTAGCATCAGCTTTGAAAGAAATACAGGTTCCGGCTGAAGATATAATCTTTAATGTAGGGACTTCCGGATTATCATTAATGAAGAGCGCGGTAGTCTATGGTGCTAATGCATCAGGTAAATCTAATTTTATAAAGGCACTGGAGTTCTTTAAGTGGTATGTGATAAATTCATCGAAGGATATTCAAGCAGGCGAACGTGTTAATATAGAAAGTTTCCGGTTAAACTCACTTACTGCGAACGAACCAAGTTATTTTGAAGCAATATTCTGTGATGAAGATAACCAATATCGTTATGGATTTGAAGCTGATAATTCATTGGTACATTCGGAATGGCTTTATCAAAAAGCCAATAAAAAGAGAGCTAAGGAAATTGAATTATTCTATCGGGAAAAAGATAATTTTGATATTCATACTAAGTTTGTCGTTGGTAAAGAACTTGCAGGTAAACGAATGGTAAGGGCAAATGCATTATTGCTTTCTGTTGCGGCACAATTCAATGATCCGACAGCAGTAGAGATAATGAAATGGTTGAATGATACCACTATTATTTCAGGTTCTAACGATGAAAAAATATGGAATACAGCAACTATCCAACTGGATGATATCAAAATGAAACAGAGAATTGTAGAGTTTTCCCGTTATGCTGATTTAGGTATTGAAAATATTGAAAAAATTGATAATGCTATTGTGAGTACACATACGCAATATGACGAGGAAGGTCATGAAGTCAAAACTATTACTTTCCCATTCAGGAAAAATGAATCGGAAGGTACAATAAAGTATTTTTCTCTGGCATACCCTATCATTGATGCTTTGGATAATGGAAAGCGTCTTATAATAGATGAATTTGACTCTAAAATGCATCCTCTTCTTACATGTAGAATTATTGCCTTGTTTAATTCAAAAGAAACAAATCCCCAAAATGCTCAATTAATTTTCACTACTCATGATACAAATTTGTTGAGTGCTAATATATTCCGGCGGGATCAGGTTTGGTTTACACAAAAAGACCGCTATGGTGCAACCGAACTTTATTCATTGGCAGAGTATAAAGTACGTAATGATGCTTCGTTTGAAAAAGATTATTTATCAGGAAAGTATGGAGCAATTCCAATTGTTGGAGATTTAACCCGCTTGTTTAATACCCAAGAAAATTAAACCATGACGGCTACAAAAAGGAAAAATATAAATCCGCGTATCGAAAGAAAGATAACCCGTATCAGTAGTGTACGTGAGGTGAAACAAACATTTCTGATTATTTGCGAAGGAGTTAATACCGAACCTGATTATTTCAACGCTTTTCGTTTGACTTCTGCCAATGTGAAGGCACTTGGTCAAGGTATGGGAACATTGGCATTAGTACACAAGGCTATCCATATAAAAGAGCAGGAAAAGCTAAAGGGACGAACATATAATCAGAATTGGGTGGTCTTTGATAAAGATGATTTTCCTGAAAATGATTTTAACTCTGCAATCCTATTGGCGCAACAAAATGGTTTTGAAGTGGCTTATAGTAACCAAGCTTTTGAATTTTGGTTTTTACTGCATTTTAATCTATACCAAGGGGCGTTGCATCGTTCCAGATATGAAAAAATGTTGAGCGCTTTGCTCGGATTTGCTTATACAAAGAAATCGGGTGTAAGTTCTAAAATGTTTAATACTTTGTTTTCTAAACAAGAACAAGCCATTAATCACGCTAAAACTATCATGAGACAATTTAATGGGAATAATCCGGCACAACAAGAATCTTCTACTACTGTTCATTTGTTGGTAAAAGAGTTGAATAAGTTCCTATAATATAAAACTTTTCATTGTTATCGAATTAAAATCAGTATTTTACATATAAACCTTTGTGGCTCTATAAAATCTGTTAGACAGAAAAATAAAAATGTGGAATGCGACTTTAATATTCCATAAGGAAACGTGATATACTATACTAATTAATTGGAAGAAAGAAGGAACTTTTCTATCTTTGCTAATATTAATCTTTTTCGCTAATGGATTAAGATAAGAAAGGAGAAAATAATATGACCCTTAAAGAAAAACAATTAGAGTTTATTATCTATTGTATAGAGAATACAGCCGAACGGTTAGGACGTTATAGTGCGGATGTATATAATAAACTAAAAGAATTAGGTGCTATAGACGGCTATATAAATGCTTTTTATGATACTTTGCATACCCAAGGCAAAGCCTACATAGTAGATTCTTTATTAGAATATATCTATCATCGTGATCCACAATGGTTACCGAAAGATTATCGTCCTTTTCAAATTTCGACACAGCAAAAAGGAGATAAGTCATGTTAACTGTTTATCATGGTTCTACTTACCGTGTAGAACAACCATTAGCTGGAGTATGCCGACCAAATCTTGATTTCGGAGTGGGCTTTTATCTTACTGATTTAAAGGATCAGGCTATTCGTTGGGCTCTTCGCACAGCTGATATTCGCCATGAAAAAAGTGTGTGGCTCAATATTTATTCATTGGATATAGATGCCTGCCGCAACTCTTCTTTTCATTATTTGCACTTTACCACTTACGATGCACATTGGCTGGATTTTGTTGTAGCATGTCGACAAGGGAATGTTATATGGCAGGATTATGACATAATAGAAGGCGGTATAGCAGATGACCGTGTGATACGTACTATTGACCTTTATATGCGTGGTGATTACACTCGTGAAGAAGCATTGTCACGTTTGATTCATCAAGAGCCTAACAATCAAATTTGTATTACGAACCAAAAAGTAATTGACGAACACTTACATTTTGTGGATGCTATACTTTTGCCTATCCCATCTCCCTCAAAAGAAATCCCCAATGCAGATATTGTAATGCAAGGCAAATATTACAGCATTGTAGAACTTCTTGCTACCCGTCTGCATATTTCCAGTCTACAGGCACTTGATATATTTTATAATAGCGAAAGCTACCAGCGCATTGTCCACCGACTTGGAGATCTATATCTCATGAGCGATGCATATATTGTAGATGAATTGATGAGGGAGCTACAAAAAAGACAAGGTTGATATTAGCCTTGTCTTTTTTGTTACTTGCTGTCCTTCACAGCCTCTTCAATTCGAGATACTAATTGCGGATTGCTGGGACGTGCCGTAGTTCCGAAATCTACAATTTGCCCTTTTCTATTAATCAACAGATAATAGGGCATTCTATCTATTTTCCATTGTTTGCGAATTTTCTGTAAGTTATCTTTTCCAAAATAATCAGATGCATAAATACATTCAATTTCCCGGTTTTTCAATGAATACTCATTCAGGCACTCTTCCCATTCTTCCTTGGGTTCACTTACACATATGGAATATATGACCAGGTCTTTGGTGGAATACTTACTCCGCAATTGTTTCAAAGGTTCCATTTCTGCCAGGCATGGTGGACACCACCTAGCCCAAAAATCGAAATAGATTACTTTTCCGTGATTCTTCTCAAGTATATTATAGATGGGTTCCATGTAAGGCATAGATGTTTTTAGCTTTGAGTTTTCGTGAAACTCACCATATAATAAATTGTTGGAAACTGGTTGCGGATTTTCCAGGTAAGATTTAGTCTGATTATATATCTGCATCACTTGTGCACGCAAATGCGGCATTTTTACAATCGAATCAAACTGTGTATGCCTCGTTGTTAAAGCAAGTGTATCATTTGCATTCAAAGAGCCAACTGCCATTTTGGTATATATATACTGGTTCAGTTCATTCTCTCCTACTGCCGACATAATCTCTTCTACAGATGGATTTTTTTTATCTTTGTAAGTTATCCCATAAGCTATATAGCGTTCTACTTCATCGGCAATATCATATAAACGTGCCGAAAGAATCCCTTTATTATAAAGTTTATTGATTGCAGGCAGAAGTTTATGATACCGATCCATTTCTTTTCTCGTTTTAAACTGGCATTGGTTACCATAGGATAACAAAGCGTAATAATAATCCTGTTTCAGTAACTCTTCAGTAAATAACGTAACATCTTCCATTGGCTTATACTTCGTCAGATACTCGTTTCTTCGCTCCAAACGAAAGTCATATTCCTTCTTTAATTCAGCCTCAAAATCCTTAATATTCAAATTCGGGTTTATACTATAATTCTGTATGTAATAGTAGGCGCTTTCTGTAAATGCCAGTATTTCTTGATTCAGTTTTTCTGCATCACCTGTTACTTTGGGATGAAAAAGATCTTTGAAGTCTATTTCCACATGTATGCTATCTCCCGGGTGGATATACAAATGTTCTGCATAATTGCGAATGGAAACTTCTCTTAATTTTGCATAAACCGGAAAGCGGAATGAAAATGAGCCATCTTCTTGTATGGGGGTACGATATTGATTTTCCATTTTCCAAAAAAATGGAATGATGAGAGTTAATTCTCTTTCTTGAGGATAAAAGTCCCGGTTCAACACTTTTCCTGTGATAACAGCTTCTTTAATATATTCTTTTGCTAACGGATAACTTTCTTCTGTCTGTACAGATGATTCGAATTGAGATTTTGCCCGGTCTTTTTGCCCGCATCCGGCTAATAACAAAAATATTATTAACAAAAAAGAATTATCGTGTTTCATTGTACCTGAATATTAGAAAGTTCATAAACTTAAATAAATAAGATTCTTGCCTCCAAATATAGAAAATTAATTTCATGGGAAAGAGTTTTGTAACTGTTTATATTTGTTATATTTGCGCAATCATCACTATTTGAACTCATGTCAGGTATTAAAGATTTAGATATATTATTATCCAATATGGAACCTGTATTGGATAAACGTGACTTTGTTTTTTGCTCTTTCCCGACATTTGATTGGGATAAAATGCGTGAATTAAACCCGGTCGGTTTTTTTCAGGAGAAAGAAGGTATGACCTTCATTCTTGACCTGAAAGATGCCATAGGCAAAGATATGGATTGCCAGTCTGTTTACAGGCTTATTACTCTCAATGTACATTCCAGTTTAGATGCAGTGGGCTTGACAGCTGCTTTCTCGGCTAAACTTACAGAGAAAAACATTAGCGCAAATGTAATAGCAGCATATTACCACGACCATATTTTTGTGCCTAAAGAGAAGGCGGAACAAGCACTGAATGCCATTCTCGAACTTCAGAAGATTAAATAAGAAAGGTACCCAACGCAATGTGGATACCTTTATATGATTCATTTACATAAACCGGAAAATGACTCGTCCGGTTTGTGGACCATTTACCCATTTCGGTTGTGAAGAGGGACCACACAAATCGGTGGAGTTTACTTTATTACGTACCGGAGGAATCACGTTCAGGACAGAGATTCCGCTTTCGGGGAGAGTATAAAGCAAACGGTCACGGCCATCACGAGGCTGATATACTCCGATATAAGCGTCGGGAGTTTCGTTTGTCAGGCTGATAGTGCCTTCTTTCGTTTGGATATTCATCCAGGAAACATCACCAAAATATCCTTTGAATTCGGGATATGTGAAAGTCTCACCCGGGATAGGATCGTTATAGTCGTTTTCCCAGACATCGTATTGTGTTCCGTGAATACGGTTTTGCCATACACGGTAAGGTCCGGCACCTAGCCAGCGTTTGCTGATTACCTGATCTTCTGGATAGTCGAAACGAATACCCATCAAGTCTACGACACCGGAGAAATTGTAGGTATAATCCAAAGCCAGTTCTCCACTCGGGTTAATTGTCCATTGGGCTTTATCCAGATTGCCCAGTTTATAATTGGCGGTAACAACCAGATTACCTCCGTCTTCTTTCACATCCAGTTTCGTAAATACGGCAGCATCGGGGAATTCGCTGTATGTGCGGTCTTTTTCTTTTGCTTTCTCATCATCATGGTTATAGAACTGATCCAATGAGCGGTCTGCACGACGGGCTCCAATGAAACGGGGACCATTGGCGAAGTTAATCTTACGGTTATCTACAGATACCCCTTTCAGTTGTCCGTCTTTCTTTGAGAAGATGAATGTACGCTTATTCGCTTTCACAGTAAGATCATTTTCTGTCTCCGTATAAGTAGGACGACTGGACAAGGGAGAAAGCTGTTCAGTCTGCTGATTCAGTTTGTTGACCGGGAAAGTCCAGCGCCAAAGTTCATGGCCGTATGAGTCGATTGCTGTCAGGAAAAGGGCGTCTGCATTGGGGAGGATATTTGTTTTTATATCCAAAATGCCTGCCGAGTGAGCAACCACGTCACTGCCTTGCACTTCACCCTCTTTCAACACTTGAATAGCAGCATTGGAAGCATCTGTTGCCAGCGGGAATTTTACTTGCTTCCAAAGGAAACGGCAAGTATTCAGATTCAGATAATCGTAACGGTTTTCTACGGAGAATTTGCCATCAAATTGCTTGTCGATAGAAGTATTCATGATTTGCACCGGGCTCCATAACTGCTTGATAGTGTAGTAGCTACCCTCCTTTTCGTGATGTGGTCCTACAATACCGTCTGCTCCAAAGTTTCCCTGGTTATCGATGAATCCATCCATATCCACACGCTTCACACCTTCATCTGCCAATACCCAAAGGAAGCCACCAATACAACGGGGATGCTTGCGCATCATTTCCCAATAATCATATAATCCGGCACCATGGCCGCCATCGTATAAACCATGCAAGAATTCCGTAGGCATAAAGATTTCCGGTAAGCGCATGTAGTTCTGGCTTTCTCCGTAAGAGCGGTAATGCATGGTTTCAAAACCGGAGAAATTACCTTGCGGGTGAATAACCGGACGTTTCTGCGGATCGTATTTATGAAACTCTCCATCCAGTTCGGTATTCCATCCCTTTTCATTACCATTACTCCACCAAATAATAGACGGATGATTCACGTCACGTTCTATCATGCCTTCAATCAGACGTACTCCGGTGTGGGTATCATACTTGCCATGCCAGCCTCCCAACTCATCCATCACATAAAGTCCGAGAGAATCACAGGCTTCCAAAAATTCCGGGTCAGCCGGATAGTGGCTCAAACGGACAGAATTCATGTTCATGCCTTTCATCAAAAGAACATCTTCGATATTCTTCTCTTTACTCAACGTACGGCCACTTTCAGGACGGAAACTATGGCGATTGACACCACGTACATTGATACGTACTCCGTTTATATAAAGTCCGTCGCTTTCGCGTACTTCAATCGTGCGGAAACCAAAATTTTCTGTTTCACTATGCAAAACCTTACCGGTCTTATCCAATAGAGAGAATTGCGCTTTATAAAGATTCGGAGTTTCCGCTGTCCATAATGCGGGATTAGATACATTCAGTTGCAGGGAAGTCCAGTCGCCTCCTGCTTTTACGGGTACGGTGGTTTCCGTTATCTTTTTCCCTTTTTTATCTAAAATCTGTGTACGGATGCTCATTCCGTCATTAGAGATATTTGTGTAGCAGTTGGCACGGAAAGTTCCATCCATCTTTGCGTCAATGGCAATGTGTCGCAGGTTTACGGCAGGTTTCACCTCCAGGAATACCGGGCGGAAGATACCTCCAAAATTCCAATAATCAGCACGACGTTCGGCAAGGTTCACACTGGCATTTTCACTCTCTTTGGCAACAGTGACTTCCAGTAAATTCTTTTTGCCATATTTCAGGAAATCCGTGACGTTGTATGAAAAACGATAGAAGGCTCCCTGATGTTTGGAACCAACTTTGCGTCCGTTCACTTTTACTTCCGTATCTGTCATTGAAGCTTCGAATACAAGATTGACCTGTTTGCCGCGAAACTTTTCCGGAACTTCAAATTCGTACTTATACATACCTTTTTCATCGGCAACGCCTTCTGGAAATGGCTTTCCATAGAAAGTGATCCCATACTGATAAGTGCCGAAGCCTTGCAATTCCCAGCAGGAAGGTACGCCGATTTTCGTCCATTTGCCGGAATTGCGTCCGTCGGTACAAAAGAAGTCCCATTCAACCATATCGTCGCATCCGTGACCGGAGAGATATTGCCTTTCCGTTTGTGGAAGGTTTTGAGCAGCCAGGGTAGTTGCCAACGCTAAGGTCAATAATAAAGTGGTTACTTTTTTCATTGTTACTTTTATAATTGTGTTAGTTATTTATTTCATTGTTTACTACTGATGCGGAGATGCAGCGTATGTTCTTTTTTCTCTATGGCATATTTCTTCAATACACCCGGTCCGCAACTACTGTTTCCTAATCCGAGTACGGCAGCATCCATATTAAGAATGACTTCCGCACGTGGTTTTAAATTACAATCGTGAGTTTCTTCATAGATGTCTTGTACGGTGTAATGCAGGGCAGATGCAGAAAATGCGTTTTCTACCGCGTCAACACGAATACCTTTATTCTGTTTGTCGGTCAAGGTAAGATAATGCACTTCCTCTTTGTTTCCACTGTCCTGCGGACGTGGATAATGTACGTATTGGTCTGCAACACTTCCTTTCCAAAGCCCTATCATAGCAGATGTTTTGCGGTCAGGATAGTTATCCTGTGGTCCTCTGCCATACCAGGTAAATGTATCATAAGCAGGTGCCAGACAGAATGCGATACCTAAACGGGGAATTTCAGGAAGAACTCCTTGTGGCAAGAAAGTAGTTTTCAGATCAATCGTTCCGTCTGAAAAGACCGTATAGACAGAAGTCGTCACCACTTTTCCTTCTTTATATAAATTACTTGTTTGAATCCGGACAATGACCGCCCCGTCTGCACGTTTTTCATGGCGGAAAGATTCCAGATTTATCTGCGGATGATCCATTCCATGCAATTTCCAGTCTTTAGCCAACCAGTTTCCGAAGCTCTTGTCATTATCTGTCGGAGCACGGAAAACTTGAGTGACAGGCTGAACCGGAAAATCATCGGGGTGAGCCAGCATTTCTTTGCCTTTATATATAAGGGAAGTCATACTTCCGTTCACTTTCTTTTCCCACTGGACAGAAAAACTACGTCCGCTAATCAATAAAGATTTATCATCCTCTTTCACCTGACGCGCTCCTTTATTAATCAGATCGGCAGAAGCTAAATCTCCTTTCTGCAAGCAGAATTGTTCCCAGGCCACTTCATGTCCTGCCTTTGCCCAAAGAGCATCCGATTTCAAAACAATGCTTACTTTCAGCTGGTAATCGGAAAGAGTTTTCTCCGTTTTTTTATTGGTCTTACTAACTTTCTCATTTTTATTACTCAAAGAATAAATATCTTTTAATGATCGGAAAGCCGGCAAATCAATCGTTTTACTTTCGCCTGGAGTTATTTCCGGCAATGTTATTTCTCCCCGTTCTTTCTCCTTACCATCCACTGATAATGTCCACAGGCAACGATAAAGTGATAAATCAATATGATGATTCCGGTTGGTTACTCTCAACTCTCCATTCTCAACTCTCAACTCAACCGGTGCATATACCTTCTTTACCTCCCAATATTTAGGCGTAGTTTCACGGTCGCTCATCAGCAATCCATTAAAGCAGAAAGCTTTTAAATTCGGCTTATCGCCAAAGTCACCGCCGTAAGCCACCATGGTACGGCCATCGGGTAATGTCTTGTAGATTCCCTGATCTACCCAATCCCATATAAAACCACCCAGCATACGGGGATTGCTATATATCTCATCCCAATATTCCTTGAAATTTCCTAATGCATTCCCCATGGAATGTGCATATTCACTCGTCATTACCGGACGGTCGTCATTGGTACGCTCCGCAATCTCCAGCAACCGTTCCCAACGTGCATTTTCAGCGCGTTCCTTGTCCTCTCCCTCTGCAATACCGGGATTTAAGTATTCCTGTTTCACCCGGGTATAAAAGCGACTGATAACATCGACCGTCTTCGGGTCAGGATTTCCGTCCACTCCCTGCGCCCCCTCATAGTGTACAGGACGAGTGGGATCGAAATCATGCAGCCATGCCGAAATAGCAGCGAAGTTCGGTCCGTAACCGCTTTCGTTTCCCATGCTCCACATTACAATACATGGATAATTCTTATCACGTTCCGCCATACGGACCGCACGGTCCATAAATGCCGCATGCCAGTCGGGGGTACTTGCGAGTGTTCCACGCAATCCGTGTTCTTCTATATCCGCTTCGTCCATCACGTACAATCCCAAGCTGTCGCATAGCTCGTACCAACGGCTTACATTCGGGTAATGACTGGTGCGCACAGCATTTATATTTGCCTGCTTCATTAAAAGAATATCCTGAAGCATTCGTTCTTCGCTCATGACACGTGCTGTCCGTGGATCATGTTCGTGGCGGTTCACTCCACGAAAACGAACCGGATTACCGTTCACTAACAGTTGTCCTTTTTTGATTTCTACAGAGCGGAAGCCCACGGCCTGTTCTATCTGTTCTACGACTTTTCCTTCTCCATTTTGGAGAGTTAAGTGTAATTTATAAAGATAGGGTGTTTCTGCCGTCCATCTTTCCGGCGATTTTATAATGGCTGACAAACGTCCCATCTTACGCGGACCACGCTGCGGATACCATTCATTCATTCGGCTTGCTTTATGCTCCAAATCAAGCATATCTTCCACATCGCCTTTCAATGTGGCAACTTCTTTGCCTGAAGCATCCTTCAGTACTCCCTGTAAGATATACCCTTTTCCGGTCATCCCTCTATATACACTAAATTGTGGATCAATCTGCAAAATAAAGTCTTTATAATCACCGGCAGATGCAGGAAGAGTGCGTACCGCATAATCACGGACATGAATATCCGGCGTATGTATCAGATGAATACTACGATGAATACCACCAAAACGCCAGAAATCCTGATCTTCCAGATAAGAACCGTCACTATATCGGTAGACTTCCAGTGAAATCTGATTTTCTCCGGATTTCAGATACTTCGTGACATTAAATTCACTCGGTTCCATACTACCCTGGCTATACCCTACCCGTTCGCCATTGATCCAAACATAAAAGGCGCTCATTACGCCCTCAAATCGTAGAAAAGTCTGTCCATTCGCTTCCCATCCGACCGGCAAGACAAAGGTACGCCGATATTGCCCTACCGGGTTTCGTTCTTTATACGTGGTATAGTCAGTTTTCGGTTCTCCCATCACCCGTGGAGGATCTATTTTAAACGGATAACCTGCCGAAACATAGATAGGCGTACCATATCCGTTCACTTCCCAATTGGCGGGAACAGGAAAATCCGTCCAATCTTTATCATTAAAATTTGTCTGATAGAAATTCATGACTCTTTCATAGGGAACGGGAGTCCAACGGAATTTCCAGGTTCCGTCTAAAGAGATTGAACCGTCTCCTTTCTGTACAGAGAAAGGGGTAAAAGCGGCTCTTGCCGGTTCACGATTGATCTGGAGAACATGATGATTCTCCCAATCATGCATTGTTTGTGCCTGTGTAGGACTTACAAACAATATACCAAATAGCAAAGTATATATTTTCATTCGTTCTTTTTTCTTCATATCAAGTAGACGGACGAAAGGGTATTTTGTACCCCTTTCTTTTATTGGAAAAGATGAAAGTTTCATTCTATTAATATTTGAATATCGAATATTAAAATAAGAATATTGTATTAACATTAAATATCTTGCAATTTAAAATAACCGTATAAGTCGCTCAAAAAGAGCTGTAAATATGTTATAATCTTCACAAAAATGGTTTTCTTTGTTATAAGATATGTCTCATATATCTTATATTCAGTATAAAACAATAAAAGAAATGGAAGATTACAAACAGACACTCTATAACGATGAATTATTAAACATTTTACCCGACGGAGTGATTATATTTGATACAAATGGAGAAGTTATACAACTCAATCAGCAGGCTTTTGCAGAACTGCATGTTCATCCGTCGGTCAATGATATGCTTCCCTTTCCTACCAATCGTTTATTTAAACTGCTAAATAAAAAGGAAGATATACTTTCGACTATTCTGGAAAAGATTCGTCAGGGAGAAAATACGTATTCATTACCTGAACATACCTTCATGCAAGAACAGGTTGATTACACACAATTTCCTATAAGAGGAGAATTTGCAACGATCAGGGATAGAACTAATTTAAACAAGATCTTATTCTTTTTCCGCAATATTACAGTAGAGCTTACACAAGAATATATTCTGAATACAGCTTTGCAAAGAACCAGAATCTATCCATGGTATTATGATATAAGTCGGAGTGAATTTACTCTTGACGATCGTTATTTTGAACATTTAGGTATTCCAGCCGGAGAAAATAATACTTTGACAATGGAGGAATATGTGAATATGATTCATCCGGACGATCGGCAACCTATGGCTGATGCCTTCGTTGTACAACTTAGTGGTAATACAACTTTTGACAAAACAGTTCCATTCCGTTTGCGCCGGGGGGATGGTACTTGGGAATGGTTTGAAGGGCAGTCAACTTATATTGCAAACATATCCGGCCATCCCTATCGGTTAGTGGGAATCTGCTTGAGTATTCAGGAATATAAAGACATAGAAAACACCTTAATCGAGGCACGTAAAAAAGCAGAAGAAAGCGATCGTCTTAAAATGGCGTTTCTGGCTAATATGAGTCATGAAATCCGTACGCCGTTGAATGCAATAGTCGGCTTTTCTGATGTTATAGGTTCCACTTATGATGAGTTAAGTGAAGAGGAACGTGCCGATTTCGTGCGACTAATCAGCATCAATAGCGAACATTTAGTACGATTGATTGACGACATACTTGATTTGTCCAAAATTGAATCAAATACGATTAAATTTACTTTCTCCAACTGTTCCCTTAACTCTTTAATGATGGACATAGAGAAAGAACAGGCAATGAAACCTATTTCCGAAATTGAAATAAAGTCATTATTACCGGATGAAGATGTTTATATCAACACAGATATTACACGCCTGAAACAAGTAATATGCAATTTCATTAATAATGCCCGGAAATTCACCCAAAAAGGATATATTCATTTTGGGTATACGCTTGATAACAGAAATGCGGATTCAGTACAAATATTTGTAGAAGATACCGGTTCGGGAATTCCGCAAGAATGTTTGAATGAAATCTTTGATCGTTTCTACAAAGTAGATACTTTTAAACAGGGAACCGGTTTAGGACTTTCTATCTGTAAAACAATTGTAGAACATCTGCAAGGAGATATTTCCGTTAAATCAGAGATTGGGAAAGGTAGTTGTTTTACAGTTACATTACCATTTGATAGAAAAACAGAAGATTAGCGTCCTCTATATTCTTGAGGGGTAATACCAGTATGCTGCTTAAAAAACTTATTAAAGAAGGAGATATTATTAAACCCTAAAGATAGAGCTATATTTTTTACAGGTTCATCGGTCGACTTTAAACGGGATTTAGCTTCCATCAAAATGACAGAAGCAATCACCTCTAATGGAGTATTTCCTGCCGCCTTTTTAATTGTAGAACAGAAATGGGGCAGGCTAAGTCCTAACTCATCAGCATAGAAAGATGTTCCGTGATGGATTGTATAATGTTTCATGACTAATTTTAAAAACTCCTGATAAATCTCATACTTTCTTGATTGAGAAGACAGATACCAATTATTCTGTAACTTATATATTTCTGTAGCTCCTTGGATAAACATGGTAAGAACAGCTTTTACTATCTCCTTATTTTCGCGCGTCCTAAGTGAAGCGTATGAAAGAATAGATGATTCATAAAACATTTTATAACTACAGGCCTGAAGTGGAGATAAAGCAACTATTGGATTCTCCATAATTACCGGAAGAAGGTGCTGGGTAGCTTTCATCAAATTTATACTTTCTATAAAATGAGATGAAAAGCCTGCATAATAAATCTGGATATCGGATGAGAATGTGTGCACCTCTAATATGCAATTAGGCGGCAAAGTTATTAAATCATTTTCACTAATATGATGGGTATTGGTATTGATCGTCACCTCCATAGTGCCTTTTATACAAAGAATAAATAAGCCGGATTCAATCTTACATGGAAAATTCTTATAGCTCTTCAGTAAATCTTTTGCGAATCCCTCTCCTACAATATAATCAACCGGCAAATCATACTTTGGTATATTACTTTCCATTATTGCTCTTTTTGTTTGTCCTCAAAGATAGAGATTATTTAATTCCTATCTTTTAAATAATTAAAATCGGAACATTGAATCATAAAAAAATAACATCTATATTCTATTTCTAAGAAAATGATCCGAATATAAAGAAACGGGATGCGGAAAGTTTACCTTATCCGTATCCCGTTTTATTGAAATCAATTGATAGAAAGATTTATTGAATATCCAATGCGTCAAAAGCAATTCCGTCCATATTTTCTGCCGAAAGTAATACTTTGTAATGTCCGGCATTGATAAAGGTTCCGGTGGTGGTGCTCATCATCTTCCATTTATCCGGTGTTTCCGGGAAGCTCAATACGTCCTCTTTCAATACTACTCCTTTTGAATCAATGAATTTCATCAAGACAGGTATTGGTTTTCCGGTAGTGTTCATATATTTAAAGCGAAGCGCGTACACTTGCGCCAACCCGGTAGAAACATTCCATTCAATACTGTTGCCTTTTCCTTTACCAAAAAACACTCCCATCTGTTTGCGATGTTCTTTCTTTTGGTATTTGCCTTTCAGTACAGCGGTTTCCGCTTCGTATGATATACTGACACGAGCATTTTTGTCTTCCGGAAGTAGCTCTTTCGGAGTCTTTTCCATCACTTCTTTATCCGCCTTTTCCCAACTCCAGCCGGACGCAGGGAATACTGTCGGTTTCAGTTCCTGATCTGTGCTGGCAATAGCAATGCCTGAAATCAAGGCTTGTCCTGCTTTCACTTCCGGGAAATGAATTTTCAACATTCCACCCTTCACTGTGGCATATACCACCTTCTTACAAACTCCGTCGTGACCGCTTTCAGCCCAAATATCCAAGTCGTCTAATACAACAGAATCATTCACGGCAACATCAAATATGTGCAGCCCTTCACAGTCGGTAGAAGCGCTTCCGCCCGTACCATGCCAAGGCTCTGTGAAATACAGTTCAATACGATATGTTCCGTCTGCCACAGGGAAACGATATTCCAGCTGATGACGTCCGAAGCGGAAATGTTGGAATAACGTCCAGTCGCGGGTGCCACGAATCGGATCATTGGTAGTACGTTGACTGGCAAGATAAGGATTCAGATCCTTGAAATTCTCCGCCCATGAACGCGAATAATTCGTATTGTCCTGTAACCAGAGCTGTCCGAAGCTATCTGTATAATCATCCCCTCCACAGTTGAGACGATACAGATAATTATATCCTGCCTCTCCTTTCAATATCTTTTTATCATCCTGATAAAGAAGTTCGAAGTTAGGGGCTTGTTCCAGGCCATTTAATAGGATCAGGTCTTCTGCCACCGGCTTACCTTTATAATATCCTACTGCACGAAGCACGTTATAACGAATATCCCGGTTTTCCCACATAAAATGAGTGCCTGTTCCGTTGTTCTTTTTACGTCCGAGGAAGGTTGCCTTTTCATTTGTCAGATCGTTGTATAGCAATACAGAATCACAATTGCTGTAAGCCTCGATAGTGGCACGGCGACGTCCTTTTTCAAAGCGGTTGGCCCATGTATGTGATATCAGGTAAACCATCGGGTCTTTTGCAGCCGGAACATAGTTGGCGCGATACATATAATATACGTCCAACGGTTCTTCCCACGGAGTAACCAATCCTTTATAATTGAACGGACCTACTTTATCTATCTTGCGATACGCTTCATCCGGTTGGCGGCGTCCGGGATTGTCATGACTGCTATATATCCACTGGAATTGTCCGCAAACACTATCTTTAGCCTGTTCTGCCAAACGGATTTTAGTTTCCATCAGCTGACACATACGGTCTTCACTCCACACTCCGTTCACCTGGAAATCTCCCGGTTCCGTATGCAGGTCGATGCTTCTCCACGCTCCATATTCCCCGTTCAATAATTGGTTCGCTTGAGAAAGCTCACGACCATATTTCGTCACATCTCCTCCATACGTCCCACTCCAATTTTGAATCACATTCCAGTCTGTACCCTCGCCGCCATTGCAGGTTGTTATGACACGCATCGTCTTGGCAGTCGGGTCCATCTCCCGGATAAGGTCACTGCACTCCTGTGCAAACTCACGAGGCAAAGTGCTTTCATTCTGCAATCCCCACATCACCACTGACGGAGAATTACGACGTTCTTTCACCCATTGACGAAGCAACTTTTTAAAGTTCTCACGAAACTCCGGAGTGTCATACCACACATGGGCGGAAAATTGTGTCCAAAACAAGATTCCCTCTTCATCCCAATACTTCTGATAATCGAGATGATGGGGCTGATGAGCATCCCGGAACGCATTGAAACCGGCTGCACGTATCTGTTTTACCCTTGCGGTAACCTGTTCATTACTGAACGCATGGCTTTGTCCGAACTGATGCTCATACTCGCATACTCCATTGATAAACACGGGCTTCCCATTCAGGTAAAAACGTCCGTCTCCATCGTTTCGTTTTACCGGCCAGCTAATGGTACGAATTCCGAAGGGTGTCGAAATTTCATCCGTTGTTTTCGTATCACGCTTTATCATGCTAGCCAATTTATAGAGATATGGATTTTCTGTATTCCACAAGACAGGATTCTCAACAGGAGCCTGCTGGCGAATCACTTTCATTTCTCCCGGAGCTAAAGTAACTTTCTCAACCAAACGGAAAACTTGTTTTCCATCGGCATTGCTTAGTTTATTGACTAACTCTACCGTTTCTGTTGTTTTACTATAATTCTTAACCTCTGTTTCAACAAATACGTTAGCAGCCTTTTCGTCATTCCAAATATGTACACCGAAAGGTTCTATGCGAATCTCATCTGTTACTTCCAATACCACAGGACGGAAGATACCTAACGGCTGGGAACCCTCACTGAATCCCCATTCCGACGAACATCCCCCACATACCCAAGGCATATCGGCAATCATTTCAGGATGCTCGGCTTTCACTTCCAGGCGATTTACTCCCTGTTTCAATTCATCTGTGACATCCAAAGTCAACGTAGTGCGTCCTATGGGGTGACGACCGAAATCCTTTCCGTTCACTGTAATGGTGGCGTATGTACCCACTCCTTCAAAACGAAGGAAATATTTTTTTAGTTGAGAGTTGAGAGTTGAGAATTGAGAGTTGTTGAGGGTGAAGTCCTTTTTGTAAAGAACGGTTCCGTGAAGATTGCCGTGAGTCAATTGACGATACCCATAATAATCATCCCAGTTATGAGGTATATTCACAGTCTTTTCACTCTCAACTCTCAACTTTCCATTCTCAATTCTCCAAGTTTTCCAGCCTTCATTTAATTCAATAATTTGCCGGCGGTTTTTGATTTCCGGTTTCGGGAAACGGACAGTTGAACGTCCCATCGGCTTACTGGTAGCAATGGCAATGCCACGTTGCTCTGCGTTGTTTACCGCACAATAGAAATGATAAACCACTCCGTCATGTTTCACCACATAGCTCTTATGAGCAAACAGTTCATCGTAGTTCTTGGAGGGGATAATCAGGTCGGCCCCTTTCCAGTCGGTCCAGTTCACCAAATCATAACTGGCGGCAAATGTATTGAATGCTTTATATTTACGCGAAGGTTCAAAAGCAGAGAAATAGAACATCACATACACATCTCCCATCTTTTGGATATGCGCATCTCCTGTAATGGTTCCATCTGCTTCGTGCGCGAAGACCGGATTTCCGGAGTAGCGTTTCCATGTCTTCATATCTTTAGAAAGCGCAATGCCGACACGTTCGCCCTTTAAATCCGTTTCCGGGTGACGCCCGCCCGCGTTGTAATACATCACAAACGGAGCTCCCAATGTTTTATCTTTATCCCAATAAACGGTACTCTTATATTGAGTCAGTTTTTCCCACCATTGGGCATCTTTATCATGGATGCTCAAAATCGGTTTGTCCAGAGATTCCCATTCATGTGACGTAGAAATATCTCCTTTCGTCCATGCCAGTCCGACATAAAGCGGAGCTTTTACAGCTTCGTAGCCTGTTCCTTCACCACCGATATAAGTCATCCAATGGCGACCTTTATAAGTCTGAAGCTCATAGCTTCCACCCCATTCCATATCCGGCAATGCAGGAAATCCGCCACGCTGATTGCAGTCCCATTTTCCATCCCGATAAGAAAGAACCCGTCCCAAAGTGCGCCATTCGAGCAAATTATCACTTTCTGCTATCCACGTTTCGTAACCACGACCATCGGTTCCACCTTTACCGTTATAAACCACATAAGTCATCAACCACTTGTCTCCCTGGCGAAAAACGGTAGGACAATCAATCTTATGATAATTGTCTGCCGGGGCAACTGCGAGCCCGTACTTGTATGGTGTCTTTACTTCCTCGTAAATCTGCTCCATTCGTTCCTGCGGAACTTCCCTTTGCGCATACAGAGAGAAAGTGGTGGCTATACTAAAAACTGCCAGCAATAACTTCTTCATGATACTTTTTCTAATCGTTTAATACTTAAATAGTGCATAACCACT
>OAWA01000333.1_pt1 | contig 38740 bp, 30 predicted proteins | sample 1516971 | NCBI WGS metagenome assembly OAWA01 (sample SAMEA2580097, study PRJEB22360) | human gut metagenome | biome: human gut; feature: human-associated habitat; material: faeces | place: Denmark | collected 2008/2010
CTCCATAAAAGTATTTTACCATATCCATAATAATATATCAAACATTTGTTCTGTTTTATATTAAAAAAATTGCGCGTCTAACTCATCACTAAAGTAACGAGAATGCGACGCGCAGTTTTCAAATTCATAGCGACAGATTAAAACTCGTACTGTGGGTTTCCGGAAAAGTCTGCGATTACACCGTGTGCATTGTCCAGATAGAACACCTCGAAAATCGGGTTGTCAGCGGTCTGGTACTGGCCTTTTACGATCGGGTTCTGCATGCACACTTCTTTTACAGCCATGTTATTTTCAAACACTGCGGTTCCGTGCAGACGGATCCATGCGTAGGACGGGCTGGAAACAGAGATTTCGATTTCCGGATTCTCCTGCATATCTTTGTAAACATCTTTTGTGTTGTTGGTGCAGAACCACAGTTTTCCGTCAACCTCTCCTGCAAACATGAACGGGCGGCATTTTGCCTTTCCGTCACGACCTACCGTTGCCAGATACTGTACCGGATTCTCATTTAAAAATTCTACTGCTTTGCTCATTTTACTTTCCTCCATTTTGTTTTTTTGAATTGTTTTTTTCTTTCGATGGCTTTATAATAAGTCCATAGAGTTCTTTCGTAAAGTAAGCACAATATTGTGGTGTAGTTACCCAAAAGATACTATTGTGTAAAATCAGACGTTTCCGCCATCTTTCAAATCATTATTTTCTTCAAAAAGGAGGTCTTCTCTTATGTCATCCGCAGAAAAAACACCCGTTTCTCTTGCTGATCTTCCGCCCTGCCCGGTGGAAACTACGCTGACTCTGATCAGTGATAAATGGAAAGTTCTGATCTTGCGCGATCTGCTGCTCCACGGCACCATGCGGTTCGGCGAGCTGAAAAAGTCCATCGGTCACGTCTCTCAAAAAGTTTTAACTTCCCAGCTCCGCCAGATGGAACAGAGCGGTCTGGTCAACCGTAAAGTTTACGCCGAGGTACCGCCGCGTGTCGAATATTCCCTGACGGAACTCGGCTTCAGCCTCCACCCGATCATGGATGCGATGTGGGACTGGGGCGAAGTGTATAAGAAAAAGCTGGCGCAGGAAGAAGACGCTGCTGCAAATGCATGAACGAAAAAAGTCTGTTGAGAAACAGCCCATTTCGGTTTTTCTCAACAGACTTTTCTTCTCTTCTATCTTCCTTTCAGCACAATCGTCTTCCAGCTTCCGATCGTTCCGTCATACGTTCCCTGCCATACCGGATAGCGCTCGATCGGCAGTTTGACTTCAACGGTCTCCCGGCTAAAGTTCTGGACAAACACGTACCTGGTTCCGTCCTTCTGCTTACGCATCGTGACTTCCACACCTTCCGGAACTTCTTCCACGATCCGCTCCACACCGGCCTCTTCTGCCAGTTTCCGGCAGACTTCATCGTACAGTCCCTGTTCAAAGTCCGCACAAACGGCATACGCTTTTCCCTTTCCGTACACATTCCGGGTCATCGCCGGCATGCCGTCATAGAAATCTTTTCCGTATGTCATCAGCACTTCCGCCGTCGATGGCTGTACCAGCTCGCAGAGATGACTGCAGCGGTATGCCCGTTCCAGATGCAGCGGATTTTCCGGCTCCGGAATTCCTTCGTTCCATTCGCCATCGTATAAGCCGTCAATCTCCATACTCCGGAATCCCATCACATCCATCAGGTCATGCGGCGTTCCGCCTAAGTAACAGAGATCCGTCTCATCCACAATGCCGGACCAGTAAGTCAGCAGAAAAATTCCGCCGTTTTTCACAAAGTTCCGAACCTTCTCTGTCCATCCTTCCCGCAGCAGATAAACCATCGGCGCTGCCACAACACGGTATCCGTCGAGACTCCTCGTCTCGTCAATCAGATCCACATTGATGCCCAGTTTCCGGAATGCCTGATATGGCTTTTCCACGGTTTCTTTATAAAAAACACCTGCATTCCGCGGACCCGCCGCATCTTCCACCGCCCAGCGGTTTTCGACATCATAAATCACGGCTGCTTCCGCCGGGTTCTGCGAACCGTTCACTTCCTGCAGTTTCTCCAAAGCTACGCCGACTTTCGCCACTTCACGGAATACCCTAGTATCCGATACGCCATAATGGTCGATCACGGCCCCATGGAATTTTTCGGATGCACCGCGGCTCTGCCTCATCTGGAAATACAGCACACTATCCGACCCATGCGCAACTGCCTGCAGTGACGCGGCCTGCAGCATGCCCGGTTTTTTCAGCTTGCTGACGGACTGCCAGTTCGTTGCGGAAGGACAGCTCTCCATCAGATAAAACGGCTTTTTCTGAATGCTCCGCATAATGTCATGCTGCATACCTGTATCCATCGCTGTTACCGTCTCCGCCTCTTTATGCCAGGTCGGATAATTGTCCCAGGATACAAAGTCAATCACATCGGCAAACTTGTAGTAGTTCAGTCCGGTAAAGTTATACATCATATTGATGGTAGACGGCTGTTCTGCCCCAGCGTCCCGCAGCGCTTTGATTTCCCATTTTACAAAATCCGCGGTCTGATCCGTCACAAACCGTTTCCAGTCCAGATTCAGTCCGTGCAGCGAAGAATCTCCTTTCGGAGACGGGCTCTCCACCTGGTCAAAACTCTGGTAAGTATGACTCCAGAACCCGGTATTCCAGGCACGGTTCAGCCGTTCCAGTGTGCCGTATTTTTTCTTCACCCAGCCGCGGAATGCCTCCTGGCACAGCGGGCAGTGGCACTCTCCGCCGTATTCATTCGAAATATGCCATGCAATCACGCCAGGGTGGTCTTTGAACATTTCCGCCAGCTTCGTATTGATGATTCTCGTTTTTTCCCGGTAAACCGGTGAGGTATAGCAGTGATTATGGCGCTCCCCGTACAGATTCCGTTCTCTCGCTGCATTGACACGGAGCACCTCCGGGTATTTTTCCGTCATCCAGCGCGGTCTTGCCGCCGTCGGCGTGGAAAGCATGACCACAATTTCGTTTTCATACAGGCGGTCAATCACCTCTTTTAACCATTCCAGACGGAAAACTCCTTCCTCCGGCTCTAAAAATGCCCAGGAAAACATGCCAAGCGAAACCTCGTTGATTCTGGCTTTCTTGAAATACGCCAGATCCTGTTCCAGAATCTCCGGGTAATCCAGCCACTGTTCCGGGTTATAATCGCCCCCGTGCAGGAGCTTTCCAAAATTTACTTCTTTCTCCATCTGCTTTTGTCTCCTTTTCTTTCGCAGACAGCCCATCCTGTCCACGGACAGAATGGGCTGAACGCATCAGATTCCCATAAACGTAAAGGTAAACTCCAGTTTTTTATCAATCGGAATCAGGTACTCCGGATGGGTCTGTGCACCCCAGCTGTCGTCTCCGCCAACACCCATCTGCTGTTTTGCCACGCGCACAACGGTGTAATGTACCTGCGGCAGTTCATACGGATGCATCGCATTTTCCAGCTCGTGCGGTGTGTACGGCAGTGCGGAAAATTCCATCTTGTCGCCGCTGAACATCATACCGCGGCCCTTGCGGTTCGTCACGGTTGCCCAGCGTACACCAACCTTGTTGCCGCACTCCTGCGGAACGAGATATTTCGCCATATTATCTTCGACTTTATTCTTATAAACACCGAGCTTTGCTCCGGCACAGCGGTCCACATACGTCTCCTCCGGTCCCATGCCGTACCAGGTAACGTTGTCATAATCGGCATCCAGTTTGAACATCATGCCGAATTCCGGCATATCGCCGAGCTCTTTCACCGGATCATACGTCAGCGTCGTCTGAATGCTTCCATCGCCGAAGACACGGTAGGTCAGACGGCACTCGCTCGCCGGTGTGGTCGGCATTACATAGCGGTAGCTGACTTCTGCGCAGTCCTCGTGTACTTCGATTTCCGGCGCATACAGTCCCGGATAATGGCTGCCGTTCGGATATTTGTGGGACAGATACATTGAAGCAATCTTCCACTGGCTGTAACGCATCGGCATCAGGCTTCCGCAGTCATTGTCGATCGGCGCACGCCAGAAGTTCGGTTTCGGAATCATTTTGATCATCTCAACGCCGCCGTAACGGTACGATACGAGTCCGCCGTTCAGATCGGAGAACATCACATCAAAATTTTCGCCGCGCACACCAAAATCATGGTTGGAACGGATCACTTCAAATTTCGCCGGTTTTTCTGCTTTCGCCGGTGCTTCCACTTCATAAACACCCTGTCCGAATGCAACTTCATGGCCGCGCTTGCCCCATATGGTATCTTCTTTCAGGCGGAAGGAAACGGTCACCGCATACTCGCCCGGAAGGGTCTGTACGGCAATCGGAAGCTCCACTGTTTTTTCGGAAAGCGGCTCCACGGAAATTTCCATCGGCACTTCTTTCAGCTTCTTTCCTTCTTTTTCGAGAATTACCACGCAGTCAAACGCATCGGTATTCACAAACAGGTTCTTATTTTTTACAACTGCTTTGTCTTTCTGTACATCCACAGCAATGTTCTGATAGCAGAATTTTACTTCCTGCATCTTCGGGGAAGCATCGCGCTCGCCGCCGTATACAATACCATTTCCGCTGAAATTGTAATCGCATGGATGATCATCAAAGTCTCCGCCGTACGCCTGGAACTCTTTTCCGTAGCGGTCTTTTTTGTAGATTGACTGGTCGATATAATCCCAGATAAAGCCGCCCTGGAACAGCGGTTCTTCCTCGGCAAGATCCATATATTTCTTCATGGCGCCGCAGGAATTTCCCATCGCATGTGCATACTCACAGCAGACATACGGTTTTCTTCTGTCTTTCGACAAGAATTCACGGATTTCATTGACGGTGGTGTACATCCGGCTTTCCATATCGCTGGTGTCGTTGTATCTGCGGTCGTCATTAACTCCTTCATAATGAACGAGACGGGTCGGGTCCATTTTCCGGTATAACTGGGACATTTCAAAAATAACTTTTCCGCCAAACGATTCATTTCCGCAGGACCAGATCAGAATCGCCGGATGGTTTTTGTCTCTCTGATACATCGAATTGACACGGTCGAGCATACAGTCCATCCACTCCGGGCGGTCGCATGGTACAACACCGGAGAAATCTCCGCTTCGTACCGCATCCGTATCTCTCGTTCCATGGGACTCCATGTTGCACTCCGCGATCATGTAAAGACCGTATTCATCGCACAGATCATAAATGCCGACCGCATCCGGGTAATGGCAGGTACGGATTGCATTGATGTTGTTCTGTTTCATCGTCGTCAGGTCTTTGATCAGCTCTTCTCTCGAAACGACACGGCCGGATACGGAGCTGAACTCGTGGCGGTTGACGCCTTTAAAGACAACCCGCTTTCCATTCAGCATCATGATGTGGTCTTTCATCTCAAAGCGGCGGAATCCGACTCTCTGCGGAATCAGTTCCTGCACCGTTCCATCCTCTGCGGTGACTTCCAGCAGAAGATCATACAGCACCGGTGTCTCTGCGGACCACAGTTCCGGGTGATCGACTTTCAGAACAAACTGTGTTTCCCCATCCAGCACACCTTCGGTGCTCTGCAGTGCCGTTCCGTCTTTTAACAGGGTAATTTTTACCTTTCCTGTTCCGATCATTTTCGTATCAATGACCAGATCTGCCTTCGTAAACGTATCATCCAGCAGCGTCTGTACTTTCAGATCCGAAACGTGAACCTCCGGAATCGTGTACAGATACACATCACGGTAAATACCGGAGAAACGGAAGAAATCCTGATCCTCGCACCAGCTTCCGCTCGTCCATTTGAAAACCTGCGCAGCCAGTTTATTTTCGCCCTCTTTCAGATACGGGGTCAGTTCAAACTCGGACGGAGTAAACGTATCCTCGCTGTAGCCAAGGAACGTTCCGTTCAGCCATACGGCAATACCGCTCTCTGCTCCCTGGAAGGAAACAAAAAGCCGTTTTCCTTTCATCTGCTCCGGCACTTCAAAATATTTCACATAGGAAGCCGTCGGATTGAACCGCTCCGGAATCTCGCCCGGCTGGATCTCTTCTCTTCCTTCCCATGGGTACTGCACATTGGCATACTGCGGTGCGTCATATCCCTCCATCTGGATATGTGCCGGCACGCGGATATCGTCCCATTTTGTGCAGTCATACTCCGGTGTCTCGAATCCCGGAATCGTGCTCTCGTAGTTCTTTGCGTAATGGAATTTCCACAGTCCGTTCAGACTGTGACGGAAGTTTTCCACATGCTGCTCCATTTCTTCCACCGATCCATAATATCTGTGATCGGAATGCGCCGCCACCCGGTTTTCTCCATAGTACGTCGGGTCCTTCACTTTTTCATACTGAAATACACCCATTTTTATTTTCCTCCTTCTGGAATTTTGTTCTTTTTGATCTTTTGAAAAAAAGGTGGATATTCATCCAAATATCCACCTTTTCTGTTCGATTCTTTTTCTTATTTTACGGCACCTGTGATACCTTCTGTGAAGCTCTTCTGGAAGCAGAAGAAAATAATTGCTGTCGGGATCGTACAGATAAATACGCCGAGCATCAGCACACCATAATCTACAGTGTAGCCGCCGAGCAGGTTCGCTACCAGCATCGGCATGGTGATGGATTCATTGTTCTGTAAGATAACCTTCGGCCACAGGTAGTTGTTCCATGCGTTCATAAAGGTGATGATTGTTGCTGCCGCATACGTCGATTTCATGGTCGGCATATACATACGAAAGAAAATTCCTGTCTCGCTTAAGCCATCGAGTCTTGCCGCTTCGATGATATCGTGCGGGAAGGAACGGGAAGCCTGGCGGAACATCATGATCATGAACGGTGTTGAAATCGAAGGAAGCATGAAAGCTGCCATCGTGTTGACCATCTTTAGCTGGGAAAACATACGGAACATTGGGATCATGATGGCTGCGAACGGAATCATCATCGCAGTCAGAAGTACGGTAAATACCGCATCTTTTGCTTTATCATGATAGATCTCAAATCCATAACCGGCGATCGAGCAGACCAGAAGACAGAGAATGGTCAGCACCGTCGCATTCCGGAAGGAGTTGCACAGTGCAAGGCGCAGGTTCTGCTGCGCAATCAGCGCTTTAAAGTTGTCAATCAGATACGTACCCGGAATCAGTTTTCCGGCAATGACATCAATACTTCTGTTTGTAGACGCGCAGAACATATAGTACAGCGGAAAAACAGAAAGGATCGACGCTACCGTTAAAATCAGATACATGAAAAATTTCTTTGCTTTTCCCATTATCGCTCGTCACCTACTTTCATCTGAAGCAGTGCCAGAATGGCTACCATGATCAGGATCAGGATGGACATTGCTGCCGCATAGCCAAAGTTCGGGCTCTGTACAAAGGACATATTGTAAATATAATGAGACATGGTCATGGTTGATTTTCCAGGACCTCCGTTTGTCAGGTTCAGGGACTCATCGAACAGCTGCAGAGTACCGTTGGTAGAAGTAATTGTGGTCAGCAGAATCATCGGTTTTAACAGTGGAACGGTGATCTTGAAGAAAGTCTGCAGCGGGCTTGCGCCGTCGATTTTGGCTGCTTCGTAGATCGAATATTCAATGTTCTGCATACCGGAGAGATAGAAGACCATGTTGTATCCGGTCCATCTCCAGATCAGGGCGATGATGATAACCGCACGGGCTGTCCACGCATTGGAGAACCACATGATCGGGTTCATGCCGAGGCCGCGGAGAACGGTGTTGATAAAACCGTCATTTGCAAACAGGGAACGGAAGATCATCGCGTAAGATACGAGAGATGTTGCGCACGGCAGGAAAATGCAGGTACGGAACAGTCCCTTAAAACGCAGATCTTTGTTGTTCAGCATGGAAGCAAACATCAGGCCGAGGATCAGCATGATCGGCACCTGAATAATCAGATAAAAGAAGGTGTTGCTTAAGGTCTGTTTAAAGGTCGGGTCTTTTAAAATACGGGCATAGTTTGCAAATCCGTTGAATTTCAGGTTGATGCCCATACCTGTCTGTAAAGACAGGATGAATGCCTGAATCATCGGATAAAAGCTCATCCATGCGATCAGGATCGTTGCCGGCATCAGGAAAGCCCAGCCGGTAAGATTCTGTTTTCTTTCCAAGTTCATTCCTTTTTTCTTCTGACTGCTCATGGAATCTTCCTTTCTTTTTTTACCTGGCGTGTGTTTGAAAAAATCTTTTTGCAGACAACATTTCATGTTCTCCTGCAGAAATCATTTTTCAAACACACACCGCATAGATACAGAACGGGCCTGCTTCTGTCTGTCCAGGAAGCAGACCCGTTTCTTATCGTCCTACTTTTTTATGTATTGCAGGATATCAGCCACCCATGTTGAACTCTACAGTTTCCTGTGCGGTCTGAAGTTCGCTGTCCATATCTGCTCCTGTCTGGATGATATTGGAAAGTGCGGTTCCGACAGCATCACGTGCATCGTAGTAGAATGCTCCAGTGATGTTGGATGGAGTCTTGGTTGCGAAATCAACGATCTTTGCGTAAACCGGGTCATCGCTGAAGAATGCAACTGGCTGTGCATATGCTTCGGAATCTCCTGCCGGTGCCCAGGTTGCCAGAGCGCCTTTTGCGATGATATCATCGTAAAGAGCTGTGCTGCCTGCGAAGGTAGATTTCATAAAGTCAATGGCAAGATCCTGTTTTTTGCAGTTGGAAGAAATTGCCCAGGAAGAACCACCGTTGTTGGAGTAGTTGGTTGCTCCGTCAACGCCGTCCAGTTTCGGCATATTGGTGATTGCCCATTTGCCGGACTGATCTTCATTTGCTGTGATGGAAGCCATGATCCAGCATCCGTTGATAACGCCTGCTGTAGTTCCGTTGTTGATGGATGCGATGTACTGATCCCAGTCAGTAACCTCTACAAGAGTGCCATCTTTTACCATCTGGCTGTAAATCTCAAGGATTGGTTTCAGTGCTTTGTTGTCTACGATGTTGACAGATCCATCTTCGTTGAAAAGGGACTCACCGCAGGACTGCAGCATTTCCATAACAAGGTCCGGAGATCCGGCCTGAGATGTCAGGATCGGCTGGCCTGTTTTCTCTTTGACAACTTTTGCTTTCTCCATAAAGTCATTCCAGGTGATATCTGTGAAATCATCTACGGTGAAGCCTGCCTGCTCCAGCATATCAGTACGCAGGCACTCGATAACGGCACCATTGTCGAACGGAATTCCGTAGTTCTTCCCATCCAGAGTAGAGTAAGCAACTTTTGCGGATGAGAATTCGCTGAAATCAATTCCGGAATCGGTCAGATCGGTGAAGATGTCCGGATAGTTGGTTGCATATTTCTGGAAGGAGTTATCCTGCATCAGGAAGATATCCGGCAGAGTGCTTAAGTCTCCTGCGGAAACTGCTGTGGTCAGACGGGTTTCAATGTCGTCGGACTGTACTTCGCTGACTTCTACTTTGAATCCTTCGTGATCCTGTGCATAAATTTCAGCTGCTTTCTTGATCGCGTAAACGTTGAAGTTCGGGTCCCAGGTCCATACGGTTAAGGTGTTGTCATCATCAGAGCTGCCCTCTACTACGTCGCTGCTCTCTGATTTTGCAGTGGTTTCACTTGCTGCTGATGCATCGTTTCCGCCGTTGCTGGAACTTGTTGTAGTTCCTCCGCTGGAACCACATGCAGCCAGTCCAAATACCATTGCTGATGCCATTACGATTGATACAATTTTTCTTTTCATATTGCACATCCTCCTTAAGATGTTATTTTACAACCGGAACCTCCGCACTTTTTACAGCGCAGAAATTTTTTGGTTGTTTTGTACATTTTTTATGTTTTTATTCCCTCAACATGTACAAAGTATAACATATTTTCCCGCCGTTTGTGCGCATTTTTAACTCTATACTATGCATTTTCAACCATTTATATGCATTTTGACGGACATCACCATCCTTCCTGTGTTTTTATATCAAAATTCAACAATTTTCGTTCATAATGTTCCGGTGCACTTCGCCACTGCTGTGGAGATACACCAAGAATCCGGCGGAAATTACGGTTAAATGTAGAAATTGTTGTGAATCCGCTTCGCATTGCAATCTCATTTACAGAAATATTTGTTTTCCGCAGTTCCTTACATGCCGCCCGGATCCGGACCCAGTTAATGTACTCAACCGGCGTCATCCGCATGGATTCCTGAAAAATACGGCGCAGATGTGTTTCGCTGATATGACATACCTCTGCCAGCTCCTCAATTCGAAGAATCTCTTTATAATTTTCTCCAATATAATCCAGCGCAGGCAGAATCAGAGCGATACTGGCATCATCTACAATAGAATTCTTTTCCTGCTCCTCGTCCCTTTCATTCCATCTGGCAATCTGCATCAGAAGCGCTCTGGTCAGTCCTTTCACTTCCTCGAGATAAAATTCCCGTTTTTCACCCATGCATTTAATGATCAGTTTGATCATCTCCGCGACCTCCGGCCTTTCCTCATTTTTCACAAAATGGGCCTTCTGGTTAATACGCGCAATCAGCTTTTGTGCCATGCGCATATTGCCCTTATACAGCTCTGTAATAAATCCTTCCACATCCACAAACACCCATGCCCAGGAACATACACTGTTTTCTTTTGAGTTTGTTGTATGCGGAAAGTTTTTCGGCACCACCGTAAACATACCGCCATGATACGGCAGTTCCTCATCTTCCAAAACAATCGTTCCCTCACCGTAATAGCAGAAACCGATCTCCATCAGGTTATGAAAATGCAGATAATCAATCTGGTACCCATAATTCTGCAACCATTTTTCTCCCTGCAGCACCAGCACCGGGCATTTTTCCGGCACTTCGTAATAGCGGTATTCCATTCTGGGCTTTTTCTTTCTGCTCATATCCGTACCTGCTTATTCTACTTTTTTCTGAATCATCGCCAGAAACACGAGCGGTTCTTCCCCTGCGCAGGAAACCGCATGGCCGCTGCTGTCCTCGCAGAACGTCGTCATGCCCGCCTGCACCGGGTAGGTTTTGTCGTTATCCTGATACATACCCGCACCGGACAGGATGTGATACGCTTCTGTCTCCCCATGATGCTCATGATACGGAAGCTCATCACCCGGTAAAATCGTTACTTTTGCAAAGAGTGTCACCTTTCCGGAAAGGCGTTCGCCCTCCAGCAATTTTTCTGTTGTGTGTCTGTCTGCCATTGTTCATGTCCTCGTTTTCGTAATCTTTTTTTGTTTTCCCTGTCTCCATCCTACACCAAATAGCGTAAGATTCGATCTTCTCTGTGTTTTTATTATATTCTCTGCTTCACCGGAAGACAATGAGATTCACCAAAAACGAGCAACTTTTTTCCGTCAGCCTACAATCTTTCCTCTGTCAATCTCCACCGTCGTATCGCACAGTGCTGCGATGTCTTCCCGGTTGTGGCTGGCCAGAAGAATCGTTTTTCCTTCGTCTTTCAGTTTCAAAAACAGCTGCCGCATCTCCTGCACGCCCTGGTTGTCGAGACCGTTCATCGGTTCGTCTAGGATCAGAAGAGAAGGTTCTTCCATAATCGCCTGTGCAATGCCGAGGCGCTGGCGCATACCGAGGGAATATTTACCGACATGCTTCTTCGCTTCCGGATCCAGCCCGACTTTTCGGATAGCCTCATCGATCTCCTTTTTTCCGATCTTCCTGCGGATGCCGGCGAGAAACTGCAGATTCTGTCTGGCACTGTAGCCCGGAAGAAAGCCCGGTGTCTCAATGATGGCGCCAATACTCTCCGGCGCTTCGATCTCTTTCCCAATCTGTTTTCCATCCACAAAAACCGCGCCATCGTCCACCCGGAGAAATCCGCAGATGCATTTGAACAGTACCGTCTTCCCACTTCCGTTTCTTCCGATCATTCCGTGAATTTTTCCTTTTTCGAAGCTCAGGCTGATCCCGTCCAACGCCGCGTAGCTGCCAAACTTTTTTGTCACGTTTTCTATTCTTATCTTTTCTTCCATTCTTTCAGATTTCCTCCACAAAGTTCAGATCCTTTTTCCGGATCCCGAGATACGAAAGGATCGTGCATGCGCCGATGACAATCGCAAAGACACTGTAAACATATGCCATCGACGGCCCGTTTCCATATCCCTGCCACTTGTAGCTCGCAATATTCATCCAAAGCGGCGGCGCGCAGTAATAGCCGATTGTGATGCTGGAAAATTTGCTGAGCAGAAGCGCAGTGAGTGCGATGCCGCAGTTGATGACGATTCCAAATCCCCTGTGTACCAGAAAATTTCCGGCATAACTCACAACGCCTGTCATAACCGACAGGCACCAGATCGCAAGCATTGTGAGCCCCATGGCCTCCTGCGGCGAAAATCTCGAAAGGATCAGGTAATCCAACGGTTCCTGGTCAAAGGTATATGCCGCATTCGTCTGAGCCAGCGTACTGATCACCTTCCCCCATCCGGTTTCCCACCCTACATTCGGAAACACAAGCAGTACCGGAATCATACTTAAGCATATGGTGTAAAAAAAGGAAACAACCACCATGTACAGCATGTTTCCCCAAAACCAGCTTTTCCGCCCGGCCCGCAGAATCTGCCACCCGCTGTTCGGTTCCAGAAACGGAGCATCACAGAAAAGCAGCAGAGCCCCAAAAACGATGATAATCTGGTCTCCATTATATCTGGTCATAAACGGCAGCATCCAAAAAGTCACATCAACTCCGGTCTGCTCGCAGAAGCCTCGAATCCCCACCGTCATTACATGAAAAAGGATCGCAATCCACAACAGCGCAACATAAAACCGTGGTGTTGTGAATGTTTTCCGTAAACGTATCTGACATACCCGAAGGCTCATCCGTATTCTATCCATTCTGCGCCCTCCTCTTTACCACTCGCACGAAAATTACACCTTCCATTCCTGTCAGAATAAGGAAATAACCAGCTATCACAAAAAAATCCTTAAAATTCCGGATACTTCCCCCATGGAGCTGGTACCATCTCATCTGGCCCGGCAGCTGCAGCGCTTCTGCTACAAGCTGGCTTGCATAATAAAAAAGAGCCGGTGTGCTGACCAGCACAAACAGATTTTTTATTTTTCCCGATATCATAAGCGCAAAAACTGCCATAAATGCATACTTGACAGCCTCAACTCCAAATCTTGCGGCAAGGTAAAACGGCAGAACGAGTCCATTTCCATAGCTTAAACTGCCTGTTAATGTTTCAAGCTCTTCTTTTTTTATCCACGGTATTTTTAATGCCAAAACGCCATAAACAACTGCCATTCCCAGAAAAATACTGATCACAGAACCGAAAAAGGCAACCACCAGATGCGACCAGCAATATGCTGTTCTCCCTATGCGTGTCTCAATGCATCTAAGATAGCCATTTCTGCTGTCTTCCCAATAGCTCAGCGCAAACGGCAGCACAGCCAGCACAGAAAACACTTCAAAAAATGCACCCACACCATGACTGCTGACAACCAGGTAATATACCGATGCATTCCACCGGCTCTGCATTGCTTCCTGACTGATGTTCAACACGGTAACCAGCATCGCACCTGCGATGGCAAAATAAAATTTTCCTGATAAAAACATTCTTTTAAAATCCATTTTTATCATCCGAAAAAAACTCATGAAAGATCACCTTCTTGTCCTTCCGCAACAATCTCTTATCCTCTTCGTCTTTTAAAAAGATGTGACCCGCTTAGCCCGGAGTCACATCTTCCGCAAAACAATTTATTCTTTGAGTAACTCGTAAATCTCAGACAAACTCACCCTGCAATTTCCCGTCCATCCAGTGCATTGATGTAAACATACTGTTCGATCTCATCTTCTATAAATCGAAACTGCCACGCAGGAATCATATCACACATCCAATGCCCTGTTTCATTTCTTCCCGTTGTCATCGGGTAATAAATCAGTTTCATCTGATTCAGCGTAATCGGCTCTGCAATTGCCAAATCATACTTATTTCTCAGCGTTTCCAAAATAATATCTTTTTCCGCAAGAGATACCGGTTCCTTTTCCCGAATAGCATAGTGATTAACTGCTTGAAGATATTGAATTCCGCCCTCCGTTATAACAGCCTGTATTTTAGATGACGGAATATAAAGATCATCCTGCCGGTTAATTTCATTGCATAATACAGGAACCCCATTCAGATAACCCTGAAAAAACAACAGGAAACAATCATCTGCTTTTGACCACTCATATTTCTGAATCTTCTGAGGCTTTAGCAATTCTCCATTCTCGATTGCCTGTTCCATTAATTCCTGCTGTTTTTCCATCTGTTCATACGAAAAACTGTATTTACTGGTCAATTCAACTTTTTCCCAGTCTCCAATCCATCTAACAAACTCTTTTCCTTCCTCTATCAGCTTTTCTTCGTCTTCCAATGAAATTTCCTGCTCATTGTCTCTGACCAAAATCCCTTCACCATAGGCTGATGTAATATATTCAACAGGCAAATTATAATAAACTTTTTTTCCTTCTTCCGTTTCCACTCCTAATATATTGCTGACAGACACCGTTCCATTTTGATTTTTTAATTGTTCGCCAAGTATTCCCTCATACGAATAACAAACGTCCGGCTCTCCTGTGTCTCCTTTTCTTGTTTCCAATCCACTTTCCGGAATTTTCCCAAGTATTTTATTGAACACACTTTCTCCTTGAAATCCATCCACTTCTATCACACATTTTTCAAACTCATTCCATTTTTTGTCCGGCATGTCAACAATCGCATCAATTTTGGCCTGACTGCCAAGCTGAAAACGGATGTGCTCACCATTGCTTAATTCCTGATCATTTTCAGGTGTCACATTTGTTTCCGTTTCATCATTGCTGATAGAACTATTCCGTTCTTCTCCATTTTCCTGTTTTTCTACCTGCTGCAAATTTTCTGACTCATTTCCCATATTCTGACAACCTGTAAAGAACAGTAATATTACCATAATTCCCAATACTTTCTTTCCCATATATCCCCTCTTTTCAAAATTTCGTTCTTTCTCTTCTGTTACTCGAAGCATAGCGAAATTTTTCTCCATCGTCAACGGATCTGGGATATCATGCTCTATCTGGGATAATCAGTACAGATAGCAAAAAATAAAACTTTGTTCTTTGAAATCCGCATTCTTTTTGCTTCCTTCATACAAATAAAGTCTTTTTTATTACGTTTTATCTTATTTTATCGGAAATACTGCCTCTGCGCAAAACAAATCTCCTGTCTCATAATACTTTAACGCGCCACCTACCTTTTGCATCGTCCGTTTTACACTTTTGTGCCCAATCCCGTGGCTGCTTGTATCTTTCTTCGTCGTATTCAAACTTGAATTTTCATTTAAAACAGATTTTTCTATTTTGTTTTGAATCTCCAACCGAAGATATCCCATTTTTTCCTCTACAAAAATTATAATTTCTTTCTTCTCTGTAACTTTCCGCTCTGCTTCAATCGCATTATCCATGAGATTTCCAAACACAGAGCAAAATTCCAAATCATCAATTCCTTCCATTTTGCTCAGAATCGTACACTTCACATCTACTTTTTCACTTCTCGCAAGAGTAATTTTTGTATTAATCATAGAATCCACATAACTGTTTCCTGTCTGAATTAGTGTCTGCACATCTTCAATTTTCTGATTAATTTTTTCCCATACCTTTACCATTTCCGACTGCGGCATGGTCTCCATTGCCTCTTGCAGAGGTAAAAGATAATTTTTCAAATCATGTTTAAATTCTCGTAATTCTTCATTACTTCTCTTAATAATTTCCATACTTTCCTTTGAATATTTCTCTTTTTCTTTCATCAGTTCATATTCTAGCTTTGTCTGATTATCTTTGCTCATTTGCTGTACTACAAAGTACATAATCAAGCACATCAGCCAGATACAGGACACGCACAGCAGCATTAATTTCTGTTCCTGCATCTGGATTCCCGGAAAATCTCTGGACAAGGTAATCAATGTCTTTCCCGCAACGGTTGAAAATACAAGACTGCATCCTATAACAATCCACTGCCAATTCACCAGATTTTTTCTTTCAAAAAGAAGGCCGTTTAAAATTTTGCCCACAAAAAAATATAAGATTTTCGTCAAAAGAACAGTAGCAATTCTCGCGATATCCTGTTGTTGAATAAAAGATGCTACACTCTCTTGTAGAAGTAAACTGCATCCAAAAAGAACTGCTGTATTCACAAACGTCGTTAATTCCCTCGCAACTACTGCAGCAATGATTTTTCGAAGAATACTGCCCCGCGTACTCACTGCCAGATATCCAAACAGCCAGAGCAATGTAAGCCATAATTCCCATCGATCATAAATCGCCGGATACTTTTCCAGCGCCGGAAAAATCATTCCGACCAGCACCGCGAACAACCATAAAAATTTCCCCCGTTTTCCTTTCGGCCGCTGCTGCATGAAATCCATACAAAACCCCAGCAGAAGCATATTTTCCAAAACAGAAATCGTAAGTTCAAAAACCTTCCAAAATGTTGCACTCATTCCATCACCACTCCCATAATTTTCATTCGAACCTGATTCAGATAATTTCTGCTGACAGGAATGCTTTTCCCGTTCAATAGCAGAAGTTCTTTTTCGCGCAACCGATATACATAGTTCATGTTAACCAAATATCCTTTATGTGTCCTTACAAATTTATGCGCTTCCAGTTTTTTCTCCGCTTCTGACATTTTCATTCTTACACGAATCGCCTCGTCCCTCGTATCTTTTTCCCGATAAAAAAGCAGATAGTTCTTCTCGCTCTCCACAAACCAGATATCACGCAATGCAAGTTTTACACTCTGACGCCCTGTCTGCAGTTCTATTTGCGGAACTTTCTTTCCTGCCTTTTTCTGCAGTTCCAGCAACTGCGGCTCCAATTCCTCGTCCAGATGTGCCTTGCGGATAAAAAAGAATGGATGATACACCAATGACTGAAACACCAGATCATCCTTATTTGATACAAACACAATACAACATTCCCTGTTCCACTTTTTCAGATACGATGCAACCTCAAATCCATTCACTTCCGGCATATCAATATCAATAAAAAAAACAGAAATCTCATCAAGATTTTTGATTCCTTCCAGCATCTCCTTCGCAGATACGTAGCACTCCATTTTCACTGCAATCTTATGTTTCTGACTTAAACCTCGAATTCTGATTTCCAGTTTATTTAAAAACACTTTATCATCATCGCATAAAATTAAATTCATTATTTTCCCCCATACTCTTCTTATCGAAGATTCTACTTCTCAACAGCATACCAAATTTTTTCTTTTACCTCAAGCAATCTGGGATAACCCGCAGTATTTGGGATAAGCCGCAACGTAAAACAGCACCCGAATCATTTTGACTGATGCAGATGCTGAAATGTATGGATTCTTTCTCGAATTATGATTCCAAGAACAGCTCAATATTTTGAGTTGACTTATTTCATTCTAAATGATATTATACTAAAAGAAGCGGTTTTGTACCACTTGGCTGTTTTCAGTCTTGAGTGGGTTACTCGCTTCTTTTTTTATATCTACAATATCATATAAGTACAATTTTCCATTCGATGCGCAGTTAATTACCAGACATGCTGTATAAACGTTATATTCTTCCGTTTTATTTTTATTGTTATACAATGGTAATGCAAATCTTGTATGATAATAATACCAGCCTTTCTGTGCATCCTGTGAATGTTTTTCTTTTCGATTCTCACAGAATACCTTTTGTGCTGCAATCTCAATCATTTCCATTATCCCCTGTGCCGCATTAGCTTTTGCTTTGGCTCTGGCACCTTTGGATTTTCTTGTATACAAAGAGCCGCTATATTCATCTGGAAATTTTTTCCCAATATAAACGACTTCTCTTGTTTCGGCTATTTCCACAATTTCTCCCACATACTTTTCCAAATATTGTTCCACTAATTCCCATTCAATGTTCTGTTTATTAAAAAATAGAATTTCTGGAATCAGTACGATCTTATTCCCCTCGCTGTCCTTTACAATTTCAAGTTTTGCCATTCAATACCTCTCTTTTGAAAATATTGCTACTATCATACCATGAAATACACCTGGCTGCATTCCAAAAATCTCCGGCAAAATTTGGTGAAAACTCATGAAATTTTTCTTTACATAATTGTTCCCCAAAAAAGAGACTCCCGTTTTCAGGAATCTCTTTCTTCTTAAATAGAATTGCTGTATGTTACGCCACGACATCCTCAAATTGCGAATTGTAAAGGTTTGCATAGAACCCATTCTTCGCAAGCAGCTCTTCATGGTTGCCCTGCTCGATGATATCTCCGTCCTTCATGACAAGAATCAGATCCGCATCACGAATCGTGGACAGCCGGTGGGCGATGACGAAGCTTGTTCTGCCCTTCATCAGGTTATCCATGGCTTTCTGGATCTCGATTTCGGTTCTGGTGTCGACGGATGAGGTTGCCTCGTCGAGGATCAGAATCTTGTTGTCAGCAAGGATTGCGCGTGCAATCGTCAGCAGCTGTTTCTGTCCCTGCGACACATTGCTGGCATCTTCATTCAGTTCCATCTGATAGCCGCCCGGCAGGGTCTGGATGAAGTGGTGGGCTCTTGCGGCTTTTGCTGCTGCGATGACTTCCTCATCTGTCGCATCGAGCCGGCCGTAGCGGATGTTTTCCATGATGCTTCCCTTAAACAGCCACGTATCCTGCAGGACCATACCGAAGGCATCGCGCAGCTCTCTGCGGTTGAAGTCTTTGATGTTGTGGTCGTTCAGCAGAATGGCTCCGCTGTTGACATCGTAGAAGCGCATCAGCAGTTTGACCATCGTCGTCTTTCCGGCTCCGGTCGGGCCGACGATCGCGGTTTTCTGGCCCGGTTTTACTTTGGCGCTGAAATCGTTGATGATGATCTGCTCCGGGTTGTAGCCGAAATGTACGTGGTCGAAGGTGACTTCTCCTGTCACAGTCTCGATTGCTGCCGGATTCTCGACAATCTGGTCTTCCTCTTCCTCGTTCAGGAATTCAAAGACACGCTCGGATGCCGCCGACATCGACTGTACCATGTTGATAACCTGCGCAATCTGCTGGATCGGCTGGGTAAAGTTTTTCACATACTGGATAAATGCCTGGATATCACCGATCGTGATCACGTTTTTGATCGCCAGAAGTCCGCCGGTCAATGCCACGCAGGCGTAGCCTAAATTTCCGACAAACATCATAATCGGCTGCATCATACCGGATAAAAACTGGGATTTCCATGCGGAATCGTAAAGAATATTGTTGGTTTTTTCAAACTCTTCGATCGTATCCTTCTCGCGGTTGAATGCCTTGATGACGAGATGGCCGCCGTAAACCTCCTCAACCTGTCCATTGATGTGGCCTAAGTATTCCTGCTGGGCACGGAAGAATTTCTGTGATTTCTTTGTCACGAGTCCGATGAGTCCCATTGAAATCGGCAGGATCACAAGCGCGATCAGCGTCATCAATGGGGAGATACTCAGCATCATGATCAGAACACCGATGAGCGTTGCCACCGAGGTGATGATCGTCGTGATACTCTGGTTCAGGCCCTGTCCAAGCGTATCGACATCGTTTGTGATGCGTGAGAGCACTTCACCGTACGTGCGGCTCTCAAAATATTTCATCGGCATACGGTTGATCTTCTCCGAAATCTCTTTTCGAAGCTGATAGCACACCTTCTGCGTCACGCCCGTCATGATCCATCCCTGGATGAAGCTGAACAGGGCGCTCATCAGATACAGGCCAAGTACAAACAGCAGAATCGTTCCGATTCTTGCAAAATCAATGCTTCCTGTGCCCCGGATCTTTTCCATCAGTCCCTCGGACAGTGCGGTCGTAGCTTTTCCGAGAATCTTTGGTCCGGCAACGTTGAACACCGTTGAGCATGCGGCACAGATCATAACGATAAAAATCGCAATTTTATATTTTCCGATGTACTGGGCGAGCTGTTTGATCGATTTTTTCAGATCTTTCGGCTTCTCGCCCGGCTGCATGCCGCGGCCCATCCGTCCCATCGGTCCTCTTTTGCGCGGCTGCTGGTTCATTTCATTACTCATGGTCAGCCACCTCACTTTCCTTCAGTCCAAGCTCTTTCTCTGACAGCTGGGATTTCGCAATCTCCTGGTAAACCTCGCAGCTTCTCAGCAGTTCCTCATGCGTACCTTTTCCGACTACTTTTCCGTCATCGAGCACCAGAATCTGCTCCGCATGGAGAATCGTGCTGATCCGCTGTGCCACGATGATCACGGTGCTGTCTTTGACATTCTCCGCCAGTGCTTTTCGAAGCGCCGCATCCGTTTTCAGGTCAAGTGCAGAAAAACTGTCGTCGAAAATAAAGATTTTCGGGTCTTTTGCAATCGCACGCGCAATCGCCAGACGCTGTTTCTGTCCGCCGGATACGTTCGTTCCGCCCTGTGCAATCGCGGTTTCGTATTTGTCATCTTTTGCCTCGATAAACTCGGTTGCCTGCGCAATTGCGGCTGCCTTTTCGATCTCCGCATCCGTCGCATCGTCTTTTCCGAAGCGCAGGTTGGATGCGATCGTTCCCGAGAACAGCACACCTTTCTGCGGCACGAAACCGATCTCATCGCGCAGATCCTTCATCGTAATGTTTCGAATATCTTTTCCGTCGAGCGTAATCTTTCCGCCCGTCACATCATAGAGACGTGGGATCAGGTTGACCAGCGTCGATTTACCGCAGCCGGTGCTTCCGATGATCGCCGTCGTCTTGCCAGGCTCGGCAACAAAGTCGATGTCATGCAGCACATCCTCCTCGGCGCCCGGATAACGGAAGTTGACGTGATCGAAGCGGACAACTCCGTTGTGAACCTCCAGCTGCTCCGGATTTTTGACATCCTGAATGGAGGATTCTGTCTGAATGACTTCATCGATACGGCCGGCGGCAACAGCGGCACGCGGCAACATGATTGACATCATTGTCAGCATCAGGAAAGACATGACGATCATCATGGCGTAGGTAATAAATGCAGTCATTGCACCGACCTGCATCGTGCCGACATCGATTTTATGTGCACCGACCCATACGATTCCGACGGTCAGCACGTTCATAATCATCATCATACCAGGCATCATAAAGGTCATGACGCGGTTGGTGAACAGGGTTGTTTTGGTCAGTTCCTTATTCGCACCGTCGAAGCGCTCTTCCTCTTTGTCCTCTCTTCCGAACGCACGGATGACAGAGAGTCCGGTCAGGATTTCACGCGATACGAGGTTGATGTTGTCAACCAGTTTCTGCATCAGCTTGAATTTCGGCATCGCAAGGGAGACAAGCAGCATCACGTAGCCGAGAATGACGATGATCGCAAGAACAATGATCCATTCCATACCGGCTCCCGTTTTCATGACTTTCAGCACACCGCCGATGCCAAGGATCGGAGCGTAGGCAACCATTCGCAGCACCATGACGGAGACCATCTGGATCTGCTGGATATCGTTCGTGCTTCGGGTAATCAGCGATGCGGTGGAGAACTGATCCATCTCCGCATTGGAGAATCCGACAACCCGTTTGAATACTTTTTCGCGCAGATCGCGGCCGATTCCGGCGCCGACGCGGGAGGCAAACAGTCCGACGAGAACAGTTACCACACCCATCAGGAGTGCCATACCGACCATCTTGAGGCCTGCGGTCAGAAGGTACGTTTTCTGAATCTGGTCTACATCGAGACCCGCCGCTTTGTCTGCGGAAACTGCATACGCAATGCCCATCGATTTTACCAGGGAGCTTCCCATCGTATCAAGCGTTTTTTCCATGCTGTCGCGCATCGAGAGCACGGTGTCTTTATCCATCTGTCCGCTCTCGAGCATCGCTGCAAAGATTGGACGGACATCCACACAGGTGACTTTGACTTTGTTTCCATCGTCATCCTCTTTTTCCTGCTGGAAGCTCTTCAGCTCCACATGCATCATCTCGCCGATCTGCTCAATCGTCATGTTTTCAAACACCGACGCATCCTGACCGGTCTGCTGTGCCATGAGTTGTTTAAAGGTATCCTCCTCCATCGCACCCATCTGGTAATTCATCAGCAGTGCAACGGTCAGTGTATCGTCTGTTTCATCAAGTTCTTTTTCAGAAGCTTTGTTCCGTTCATAATAGCCGTCTTTTTTCGTATAGAGGCTTTCCCATAAATCCACCTCATCATCCGTCATGATAAACCCGGCCGTCTGAAATTCTTCCTCGGTGATCCGTTTCGGCGTAACGTGCTCGACGCCGCTGTTCTGAATGCCCACATCGATGATGTCGGATGTATACGACGGGAGCGACAGGTCGCACCACGCCTGGACAAACAGAAGCACAAGAATCACGAGAATCGATTTCCAGTACGGGATCATGTTCTTGAAAATCTTACTCATTTTTTCCCCTTTCTGTCTTTTTTTGTGTACCAGCTTGCCGGCACACTAATTCTGTCGTTTTCGGGTGTCAATTTCTTTTTCTGCGATCTCATAGATACGATCCAGATAAGCAACCAGCTGATCTATATCCTCTTCCTTTAACTGTGACATCACAGAGCAGCCAAAGTCCTGCATTCTGTCCCGTACCTCTTCCCCTTTTTTCCAGCCCTTCTCTGTCAGACTGATATATGTATTCCTGCGGTCTTTTTTGTCAACGCTCCGCTCTACATATCCTTTTTCCTCCAGTCCGCGCAGTGTGCGCGACACAGCCGGCGGAAGTGTTTTGGTCTTCGCCGCCAGCTCTGAGCTTGTAATTTTTCCGTTTTCTCCCATTTGCAAAATCGCACCCATAACGGAAAATTCGGAACTGCTGAGTCCCGGAATCAAGTCTGATACGTTCAGTTTTTTAAACTGGTGCACCGCACGAAACAGTTTTTCAAATGCATCTTTCATGTTTTCCCCCTCCTTTTGCCGCAAATGCTTAACAGTGTTATTTATTTACGCGTGTTAAATAATAACACCGGCAAATTTCTATGTCAAGAAATCTGCCGGTGTTTATGTTTTTTTTAGAATTTACGCTACCGCATTTTCGTTAATCTGATTGATTACTTTCCGAATGCCCATCCAGACTGCCAGATCTGTAAAGACTTCCGCAACACTTCCCCGATCTGTAAACGGAGCTTCCTGAAGCACGGAAAGGTCTTTCATCATTCCATTATGAACAATATATTCGATAATCTGATTCACAAAATAAATCTGTCTGCTGTCAAAATCGGCATTCGTCAGATACTCTGAAAACGCTTCTTTGGCTGCATTCATATCGAGTCCGACAATTTCCCGGACAAATTCTCCCAAAGGTTTCGTTCCAAATTCCTGCTCATAATCCTGCTTCGTACCAATCTCATTCCAGAGAATTTTTTCCAGGCTGGCAACATCCATTTCTGTCAGCGGCTGATTTGTTCTCAGTTTCGCAATTGCAATCGTGTCCTGATGCTGCCGGATATAATACTCCGCTTTTGCTTTATAATTTTTCAGCTCATCATTTTCCAGTTCAGACTCGCGCCAGTCGATGGATAATAAGTCATCATCAAAATTGGTATTATAAAGCAATTTCGTTTTTAGAATATATTTCATTAAATCCCGTAATCTTTCCCGGATTTCTTCGAATTCATTGATTCCCGCATTCGCAATATAATCTGTATGCAGAATTTGCCCAATCAGATCTGACTGTGCCTGAATTTCCGGAACATTCGCAACGTTTGCAATACCAGCTACTCTTTTCATAAGATCACTGCGGGCCCGTGTATATTTTTTTCCAATCAAATATGCCAGTTCAATTCCATACATCAATGCATCAAAACGAACTGCACTTGCCTCATCTTTATCCGGAAGAATTAACGGTGCCACTTCTTCACGCACAAGCAACGTATCTTCATAGGTAAGAGCATTATAGTTTTTTTCATCCGAGTACAAATCTACATATTTCAGATGCTGCCTTACCGCAAAATTATCTCTCGGCAGCTCCCGCACCTTTTCTGTCATCTGTTTTACCAGCGCATCACGGTACGCAATCAGTCTGTCCACCTGATAGGAAATATCCTGCAGTTTGTAGGCAATATCAAATTTCAAATTAAATACTGCTCCCTGCAAAGCAATCATATTTGCAGTTGCTTTCCCTTTATTCATTCGGAAAAACTCAAAGTTTCCACAAAAGTCAAAAATATAAAACTTCTGCTTATCCTCGCCATCCAGCAAGCCCGGGCAGAGTCGTGTTCCACGTCCAATCATCTGCCAGAATTTCGCCTTACTCATCACCTTTTTGAAAAACACCAGGTTCAGCACCTCCGGCACATCAATACCGGTATCCAGCATATCCACAGAGATTGCAATTTGAGGCATTTTTTTCGCATCTGAAAATTCATCAATTGCGCTTTGTGCATACTCAATTTTATTATCAATCACTTTTGCATAGTCATCTGGATACTGTGGATATTCCTTTCGAAAAACTCTGAGTATTTCTTCGGCATGCTTGTGCTTTTTCGCGAAAATAATTGTCTTTCCAAGCTTCTGCCCATAATCAATCTTGATGCCATTCGTCATCAGAATATGTAATACCTGTTTTATGGTATCTTCATTAAAAATCCAGGTATTTAACGCGGATGAACTGATTGACTCCGGCAGATTTCCGTTCTCGTCTTCAAATGTTGCCTCATACGTTTCTTTGTCTTCCTCCGACAATTCATCATACACAATTCCCTGTTCGATGAATTTCAATCGCGATTCCACCGAAACATAATCTACAAGATAACCGTCTTTTACCGCCTGCGCCAGATCATATCCATACGTCGGAACGCCGTTTTCCAGTTCAAAGACTTCATACGTATTTTTATCAATTTCATCTTTTGGCGTTGCAGTGAGTCCTACCAGCGGCGCATCGAAATAATTAAAAATATCCCGATACTTATTGTAAATTGATCTATGCGCCTCATCACAGATCACCAGATCAAAATGGCCGCAGGTAAACAGTTTTCCCTCGCTGTCATGAACCGTATCAATACAATTGATCATTGTCTGGTACGTAGAGAAAACACAGTGCGCATTGTAGTTATCCTTTTCTTCAACCAAATTGGTACAGGACAGATTCGGCAGCAGGTTCACAAAACTTCGTTTTGCCTGCGTAACAAGTGAATTCCGGTCTGCCAGGAAAAGAACATTTTTTACCCAGCCTGCCTTTAATAATACATCGCACAGTGCAATCACCGTTCGCGTCTTGCCAGAACCGGTCGCCATGACGAGCAGTGCTTTCCTGCGGTTCTTTTCATCAAAGCTGCGACACACTGCTTTGATCGCAGCTTCCTGGTAATAGCGTCCTGCAATATTTTTGTCCACGGTAATATGCTTCAGACTTGTGCGCATGGATCGCAGATTAAACCACTTTTCCAGATCTCTCTTCGAATAAATCACAGAACATTTTCGCTCCGGATACTGGCCGTCAATGATGCGCGTGTCAAATCCATTTGTAAGAAAGACAACGGGACGTCTTTTGTATATTTTTTCCAGCAGATCCGCATACAGTTTTGCCTGCTGTCTTCCCTTGGAAACGTCTACGCAGGTACGCTTTGCTTCAATTACCGCGAGCGGTCGGTGCATATCATCATAAAGGACATAATCAGCAAAACCAACCTCCGATTTATTCGGCATTCCCGGAATTTCCACCTCATTGAGCCAGTCTCTGCCTTCTACCCATCCTGCTTCTGTCAGCATGGAATCGATATAAAGTTTACGCGTCTGATACTCGGACAGTTCCAGCGGTCTGGGAACATAGGTCTGCTGCTGTTCCTGACGGCGTGCGGACAATTCTTCCCGCAGAGAAGCATTTTCTGCACTTAGTTTTTTCAGATCAAGCTCCTGCTGTGCCGCTTTCTCCTGTTCTTTCTCCAAAGCCTCTTTTGCTACCTTCGCATCTTCTTTCGACTTTTTCGCTTTCTCTATCCGCGCTGTGATCAATGTTTTATCGAAGGTTCTCCGCTGATACTGGTCGGAATAGCAGTATGCAATATAATCGAGATAAATAAAAAGATTTTCCAGGCAAAGCATCGCTTCATCCCGTCCCAGTTTTCTGCTGCTGTGTGCCGCATTATTTCCGCTCCGCCGAATATAATCCATCCGCTTCCACAAGTCTGGCCCGATTGTCTGGCGATAATCCTCACTGTTCATCAGACTCTGCAGGTTGTCCTGGTACGGCATCTCGAGCGCATTATCCACAGAATACATCCATTTCACCGCAAACTCCATCGCCCGTCGGCTGTTTAAAATACTGGCCTCCGGGTCGAGTAAAATAATCTTTTCTGCGGACACGGCAACGTCGGCAAAGGCGGAAAATTTAGGTTCTTTTTTCAAATAATCAAAATTCGTAACCATGCGCACCTCCCCTTAATTTTTGTCAAAGCGGATATTCGCAATCTGCTTCGCTATTTGCTTGATTCGGTTAAAATAGTTTCCCATCTTTCTGTTATTTGTATTTTAGCACACTATTTCTTTATATGTGAGCACTTATCTCAGCTTCTTCAATTTTGATTTGTTGACTTGTTCACAAAACGTATCAAACTCAATCTGAAGATCCATAGGTGGCACAAAAGCCTCCAAACTATTAATCATATTTGTATATAGTCCAGCCTGTGCAGCCGCATGTGAACAATGATCAATATCATTCTGAATTGCTTCGCTTCTTAATAAATTTATCAAGAAATTACTTGTAACCATTTCTTTATTAGGTTTAATCAATGCCACACTACGCGCCATGCTAAACTCACCCATTATTTCTGAAACTAATGTACATTTTCCTATTGTAGCCCCTACGCATACCAGAAGCAAATCATCCTTTTCCGGATTACATCTTTTATATATTTTTTCATGGATTTCTCGTGGAACAAAAGATGTTTCAGATAAATCAATTTCACCTTCTTTTGTAATATTACGAGCCATGAAATAGAGATATCCTTCGCCTTCATCTACTCTTGGGACTGTGCCATGTTCTCCATCTGTAATCTTTGTACTAACGTCCTTGAATGTGCATTTTTCCCATCCATACTCATTAGTCTTTATATCTCCAAACATCTCGACAAATCGGGCTTTCATCAGCTCATTTAAATTCATAAGCTCTTGTTTTCGTTGTTCTATAATAATCCTCGTTTTATCAATTATCCTTGAAACTTCATACTGTTTTTCAATTGATATCTCTGGTATTTTCAAATTTGCAAGTGTATCAATTTTTATACCCTTAATTGTTGCGCCACGTGCTTGGGAATTTAGATATTGACTTTTTCCAATCAAACACTTGCAAAGATACTCTTTACACCATCTAGTTTCATCTATTCCAATCAGAGAAACAATATCTTGACTGGTAGACATATCAACTAAATTAATGGCTACTTTCCCCACTCCAACACGTGTTCCTATCATTATGGAATTTGCCGGAACAATTTTGGCTGCACTTTGTTTAATAGCTTCTTCTGTAATCCAATTTACTGCGTCACTTCCATCGATTCCCAAACCCTTTAAAGCTACTGTTGTGATCCACGGAATATCTCCATCGAAAAATTTTTGATTATTTTTGGATGGTGTTCCTCCAGATTGAAAATCACATATTTCTCCTAGCCTAACATACATACATTTATCCCACAAATCCGAATTTGCTCAGGACAAATATTTCTGATGAGCTGTTTTCACATTGTTTTGATTGACCATTGCATACTTCATAGTTGTATCTATCTGAGAATGACCGAGGATTTTTTGTACTTGTTCGATTGGCATTCCTTTGTCGATTGCTCTTGTAGCCATTGATCGGCGGAATTTATGTGGATGAATCCTTTCCAGGTTTAATTTTCGTCCGAGTTTTCGAAGTCTTATCTCCACTCCACTGATTTTTAGTCGATCATATGGTGCATCTAAGGTCACAAATAGAGCTGAATTGTTGTCTGTTCTATTATCTATGTATTCTTTTAAGTGAACTTTAGCTTTGGCATCAAAATAAACTCTACGTTCTTTGTCACCCTTTCCATAAACGATGCATTCACGCCCCTCAAAATCAATATCATCAATATTAAGATTTACCAATTCGCCTACGCGTATGCCCGTGGAATATAATAGATCAATAATTGCTAAATCTCTTTTTTCTTTGCAGTTGTCTCTGAGTTTTTCGATTCCTTCATCTGAAATAATGTTTTTAACAACGGTCTTTGTCCGGATTTTATGGATTCTCCTCATAGGGCTCTTTAAAATATAGTCTTCCTCTTCTAGCCAGGAAAAGAAGCTGGAAATGTTACGGCGAACATTATCTATCGTTACATTCGAACAGTGATTCCATTGTTGATATGCCGATAGGTATTCACGTATCTCTTCCGTTGTCACTTTACGGACGTTTGTTTCAATTTTAGACAGCAAATGCTGAACGGTTGTCTGATAATAACTTATTGTACGTTCCGAACATCCTTCTATTCGCTTAGCTGCGAGAAACATATTTAGAAATTCATCATTCGAGATGTCCGTTTTCACTGCTTCATTTTCTGCAAATGTTTTCAGAATCACCTCTTGTAACTTTTTCATCTGTGGAATAGACAAATATTCCGACATTTCATTTAATACTGTTACGATTTTCTCATCCATGCTGGTACTCCTCTCTTAAGTACCAGCATCCTACAACCATTCGTAATCTTATCCAAAATATTCTTGCATCAAAGAATCAAATAATAACTGTGTTTCATCTAATGCTTTTTGTACTGCAACTTTTGATTTGTCGACTTGTTCCAATACTCCCTCAAGTTTCTTCTGCTCAGAAATCGGTGGACAGATAACCTCTATATTCTTCAAACGTTCCTTAGATATGTTTGACATAGATTTCGCTGATCCACCAGAGATACCTTGGATAACCGGCCTAAACTCTCTATTATTGATTAATTGCCACAGGAATATGGGCGTCATTCGCTCGTTTGTGACTAAGCGAAATATCAAATCTGGCATCATAAGTTTTTCTGGTGTTTCGAAAACATAGGCTGCCATTCCAACAAGATCAGGTGTATTCTTTCTTGTAAAAAGCAAATCTCCTCTATGCACTTCGACAGATTCCACAAACTGCGTCTCTTCCAAGAGAGCTTTATTTTCATATGGTCTGTAATCCCCATATGTTGCAGCGCTTAACTTAAGAATTGCCGGAAATGCGCCTTCTCGTGCATTACTATCACATGTAAAGCTTTTTCCATTATCAATTCTTTCCAGACATTTCGACAATTTTACAACATCCCATCCTTTCGGATTCTTTATTGGATCTCCAAACAATTCGACAAATCGGGCTTTGATCAAATCATCCAATTGCTGCAGTTCTTGTTGCCGAAATTCTACAATACTTTCTATCTTTGAAAGAATATATGCAATGTCTGCTTGTTTTTCAACAGTTGGAAATGGAATTACTGTATTATCAAAATCTTTTTTGACAATATGTTTCATTGTAGCACCATGGGTTTTTAATTCCATTTCTTTCAGCTTGTATTTAACCGCAAACACGAAATACTGTTTATTCACTTCACACTTATCAAATACAACTTTGAAAATATGTTGATTTAAAAGACCTTTTCCTCGATTCCAAATATATACACCCAAGCTAGCTGACCACGAAATTAAAACATCTCCATCATTAATTTCAATTTTTTCAGGATACTTTCCATCATAAAAGCCTAAATCATAAGCATTACCTGTAAGATCTTGTATTCTAATGATCGGAAGACCTGTGCTGCCTCGATCTTCTGGTTTGAATGCATATCCATTTATGTAGGTAGCGATATCGCCTAATCGTTTTTGTTCCATCTACCTCATCCCTGCAAATCCGAATTTGATAATTCGAATAGTCCTTTCTTTACTCATTTCGCCTCTAGTGCTATTAAATAATTGACAAAAGCAGAACAAACCACCAGCATATACTTCGCTTCTTCGAACGTAGAATTCTTTCCTCCTACATTTTTTGCATGTCGAATTCCACTTGCATCACTGGTATATCCATATAATGAGCTGTATGCCGCTTTTAATGCCGGATGTATTTTAATTCCTTTATCTTCTAATTTTTTCAACATGCTTCCAAGCGTGGCCTCTTTTCCTCCCGTTGAAGTTAATATTTCACAAATAGCCTCGACTGCGCTTATACTTTCTTTTATTGAATTTTCATAATCCGGATTTTCTCTATCTGCTAACAAAGTATTTGCCTTAGCAATATGTTCTCGCACCGGCTGATACTTATTTTCTAGCGCTTCTCGTATGGCTGATACCTCATGTTTATCACTAATAGGCACTATTTTTTCGTCTATAAATCTATAACCTATGTATTCTCTTTCAAAAATCGAGTTTACATAATCAAATAAAGAGTTATCTGTATATCCAACATACTTATTATAATAGCTAGGATTGCTGCCTTTCAAATAAACATCCCAATATTGAACAATAGCTTCTGTTAATGTTAGCACATCATCATATTCATCATTTAACATCGTATTGTTAATCAATTTAAAAATTTCAGTATCCTTATATATTTTCTGTGAATTAACCGGTTCTGCGTATATTTCACCAAGCACAAATTTGAAAAAATTTTGTGTATTTCTTCCGCTATAACCGTACTTTAACTCCCCGCTATATATGTCCCCATATAATTCACTGATCAAGTTTTGCAATTGTATTCTTGTCCTTTGATCAAATTTTTTCAATTGAATCTCTACGCTTTCTGGTTTAATTCCATTTCTATCAGAAAATCCCCCACGTTTACTCACTCTAGACAATTTGGTCCCCTCCTATTCCAATAATTTCTCCAGCTCATCCATCTCTTTCCCTATCTCCTGCTCCAATTGACGGATGTCTGCCCTGATCGGCTCCGCCGTGTTCGGTCTTGGTAAAGATCAGGATCGCCGTAGATACTCCTGATTTCAAAACAGATTTTAATTTCTTTTCATCACTTGACAACAAATGTATTTTTACGTAGTATAAATATTAAGAAATGGGTTTTCACCGTACAGTCTTATGACTCAAGCGGGCTGCTCGTTTCTTTTTTTATTTCTAAAAAATGTTTTACGTTTCTCGTCATCAGCATCCTTCTTTCCATTTATAAATTCAACAATTTCTCCAGCTCATCCATCCCTTTCCCAATCTCCCGTTCCAACTCGCGAATATTTGCCATAATTTCCGATGTCGGCGGATATTCCACCGGGATATATTCTACTTCTTTGTATTTGTTAATGCTGAGATCATACCCATTCTCTACAATCTCTTTTTTCGGAACCAGGAAAGATTTGTCCGTGCGTTTTCTGTCCGCTTCCTGATCGAGATGTTTGAATCGCTCTATGATATCCGGAATATCATTTTCCGCAATTGGTGACCGTTTGTCGTCCAGGCTCAGACCATCGGCGGTCATGTCGTAGAACCAGACCTGATCGGTTCCGCCATGTTCGGTTTTGGTGAAAATCAGGATCGCCGTGGATACTCCCGCGTAAGGCTTAAATACACCGGACGGCATGGAAACAACTGCTTCCAGTCTCTGGTTTTCTACGATTTCTTTTCGAATTGCCTTGTGCGCCGTAGACGACCCAAATAAAACTCCATCTGGCACAATGCAGGCACAGCGACCGCCGATTTTCAGCATCCGCAGAAATAATGCCAGGAATAACAGTTCTGTTTTTTTCGTCTTGCACACTTTCAGCAAATCACCGGATACGGACTCTGCGTCAAGGCTTCCTTTAAATGGAGGGTTTGCCAGAATAAGCGTATATTTATCTTTGTCGCCATTCTGATCAGATAAACTGTCTCTATACTCGATGAATGGATTGTCAATTCCATGTGTCATCATATTCATCGCGCCGATACGAAGCATTGTTCGATCCATATCGTATCCATGGAACATATGATTCATGTAGTGATCTTTTTTCTGTTTGTCAAAAAAGATTTCTTCTTTTTTTGTTTCTTTTAAATACTCTCCTGCTGCAACCAGAAAGCCAGAAGTTCCGCAGGCCGGATCGCAGATCATTTCACTGCTGGATGGGTTCATCATTTCCACCATCATACGAATAATATGGCGAGGTGTTCTAAACTGACCGTTACGGCCGGACTGAGCAATTTTCGAAAGAAGATATTCATACACATCTCCCCGTACATCCGTTGCCTGAATTTCGCTCATCATCTTATAAATTTCGTCCAGCGAATCTACCACCTTCGACAACACCAGCGGTGTCGGCAGTTTAAAGATTGCGTCATCCATATATTTGGAATACGCACTGTTTTTGTCACTATGCAATGTCTTAATGAATGGAAATACCCATTCCTGCATCACAGAATACATCCGATCAGCAGGAAAGTCGTGAAATACCGACCATTTCAGCTGCGATCCGTCAATCGTTCTTTCTCCTATTTTTACTTCTTCCACGAAAATACTCTGATACGGCAGGCCAAGCATGGCACTCTCTTTGGCACGAATATTATCTGAGTCGTCCAGATCATGGATAAACATCAGATAGGTGATCTGTTCAATGACTTCCAGCGGATTTACAAGGCCTCCCGCCGCAAAAATATCCCACAATGCATCAATTTTATTTTTTAATTCACCAGTAATCATCTCTTCAACTTCTCCCTTTTGTTAATTATTATTCCATGTATATTTCGTATATCGCCCGCCGCCGATTTTCAGGATTTCACCAGACGATAGCAAATCAGCAAGTGCCCTCTGAACCGTTACCTGGCTGATGTCCGGACACATTTTTAATATTTCCATTTTGGTAATCTGCCCCGGTGTTGTACGAATGATTTCTTTTACACGATCCGGCTTTGACATTCCAGATGTTGTCAGCAGATTCACTCTGGAAGAAAAATCCCGGTATGCCGCAATCATAATGCTGAGCATGTATTTCACAAATGGCTCATAATCATTTTCGTTTTCATGCCATTGTTCGGAGCTCTGCCGCAGGCACTCATAATATTCTTCTTTTGTCGTTTCGATTAATTTCTCGATACTGATATATTTTCCTACAATATAGCCTGCCCGATAGTATAAAAGTAAAGTAAGCAGACGGCTCATTCTTCCATTTCCGTCATTAAAAGGATGAATGCACAGAAAATCGAGAATGAACATGGGAATCAAAAGCAGTGGATCTATCTGTTCCGATCCCATCGCCTGTTCAAAGGCCGCACATAATGCTTCGACTGCTGCCGCTGTCTCCCACGCCGGAACCGGGCGAAATCGAATAAATGTATTTCCGATCGTATCCTCTTCTTCTATCACATTATCTACTGTTTTATACTTTCCGCCGATGTCATATCCTTCAAATTTGTACAGATCTCGATGAAGCTGCAAAAAAATGGGCGGCTTGGGTGGAATGTAATCATGACTCTCATGAATTGTATTCAGCACATCCCGATAGCCGGCAATTTCACGCTCGCTGCGCGTTTTCGGTCTCGTCGTATCCCGCACCAGGGCTCTTAAACGTTCATCCGAAGTGTAAATGCCCTCAATTTTGTTCGATGCATCTGTACTCTGAATTTTCGCAATTTCGACAAGCTGATTCAATGCATCTGCTTTTGCTTCAATGAATAAGGTCTGTTCTCCTTTAAATTCATGAATCTGCGTCAGATAGGATACAATTTCCGGCGTGAGTAATTTTTTCCATTTCTCCTGATAAGTAAACTGTCTCATTTGCGTTCCCCAATATGTTGTATTTCTGCTATGATTTCAGTATATTCGTTAATTTTATCATTGTCAATTTAATTTCATCATTATGTATAAAATGATCAAATTAAGAAGCACACATGAGGTTTCATCCTATCATGCCAAGTAAATAGAATTTGACAAACTCTGCCATTTTGTTTAGATTAGAAGCAAATACGAAAGGACACCTTCATTCCCATGCCAGGTTTTATTTTACATCTCACCGCAGCCCAAATGCTGTTAAAGCACCTCCCGTCCCACCCGGATTTTCCATATCCGATTTCATCGGTAAATGATTTTCTAATCGGAAATCTTCTGCCGGATGCGACGCAGCAGAAAGAATCCTCCCATTTCCGCGATCCGCTTTACCGCGAAAAAATGATGGTATTCCCGGATCTTACACGGTTTACAGCGAAATACCGTTCACTTCTGCCAGATTCGAGCGCACTGGGATATTATTTTCATCTTTATATTGACCGGAAATTTTTTAAGGATTTCATTCCTCAGATTGTGGAATTTTATAATGCGGATGGAGAAATTACAGATATGAGAGATGAGATTGCAACGGTTTATATCAAAAAATCGCGGACATCCATTCCTTTTTCCAGATATCTCACGGAGGAGTATTATTACGGGGACTATACACGAATGAATACATATCTTGTCAACCGCTATTGCATCCCGCTCGATCTCAATCCTAACGTCACGAACCCTGGAATCGCAGAAATTCAGTATGAGAACGTCCAACAGGTACTTGACCTCCTCCATCACTTCCTCTCCGTCCCGCCGGAAGCCGCGCAGGATCTGAAGGTCTTTCCGCTTGAAGAACTGCTTGCGGCACTGGAACAATATGTAGAAGAGTTTTCGGCTGTGCCGAATAAGTATATTTCATAATTCTCCATTCAAAAAGGAGCAGAACCCACACCAGATTCCGCTCCTTTTTCAGAATGTAATTTTTCCGTTTCCTCTTACACTACATCTTGAACGATCCATTCTCTGTCATCCGTATCCATTTGTTTTTTTCTTCGATATTCCGTTGGTGTCCTCCCATAATATTTCTTAAATGTCTTGCAAAAATAATCCATATTTTCAAATCCCGTCTCGCCGGAAATTACAGTTATCTTTTTCTCCGTCGTGGCCAGAAGCTTTGCAGCCTCCTGCAGACGATACTTCACCAGATAATGCACCGGCGTATCGTGAAGATATCTTCGGAACAGATTCAATGCCGTACTCTTGCTCACCATAGCCTGCCCGGCAATATCCTCCAAGGTAAGATTCTGTCGGAAATTTTGATGAATATATTGCATCATCAGCTGTGTTCTTCCCTGTGAGGATGCCGTATTTTCTCTTTTTTTCTGCAGCACTTCCGAATCCATGTGCAAATAAAGCAAGTGCCACAATTCCTGCGTCAGAAATAAAGTAACCAGTTCCCGGTCTTTGTCTGATTCCTGCGCTTTGAGAATTTTCTGCATGAGCTCCAGTGCTTCTGCCTGCCATTTTATTTCCCTGCAAAAGACAATGCAGTCCACCTTACACGCCTGTATCGGTGCAATGTATTTTTTGTAAACCAGGCTGTCTGCCGGAGCGAGAAATGTCGGTTTCAGAACGAAATTTGGCACAATCGCATGGCCTTCAGAAAAATAGCGATGCAAAATCTTTGAGTTAATAAAAATGCCCGTTCCCTGTCCCAGTGAAAACTGCTTTTCGCCAACCCAGAAGGTTGCTGTTCCCTCCTGTACAAAAACAAACTCAAACTCCACATGCCAGTGCCATTCTACACAATGAAAATCAAACAACGCAAGATCGTCGTAATACAATTGAAACGGATACTCACTGTTTCCATGCTGTATCGTTTCCATCATGCTTTCATCCGTTTGGATCTTGTTATAAAATGTATTAAATTCCATCTTTCCCCGCCTCCGTTTTTCAGGCACGCCCCTCTCTATTTTACGATATTATACAATAAACAGACGATATATTCCAGTGAAAGCGACACTATTTTACGTTATTATACAAAAAGAATCGTTGTCGCTCCATGGAACACGGTGAACGGCAACGAAACGAACACTACGGCCGCAGCAGTTCTGCCATTTTAAAAAACGGAGTATATCACTATGAAAAAGAACTACCACAAAACCTTAATTGCCTGTTATCTTGGATTTATCACGCAGGCAATTTCTGCAAATTTTGCACCTTTACTATTTCTTACCTTTCACAGAACTTACCATATTTCTCTTGGAAAAATTGCGTTTATCTCGACAATATTCTTTTTCACACAACTTCTTGTCGATTTGTTCTGTGCCAGATATGTCGATAAAATCGGTTATCGCAGGTGTGTCGTTGCTTCTGAGATTCTTTCCGCATGCGGCCTGATTGGACTTGCCTTTCTGCCCAATATTCTGCCAAATGCCTATGCAGGAATTTTGCTCAGTGCCATGATCTATGCCGCCGGAAGCGGACTGATTGAGGTTCTTGTCAGCCCAATCGTAGAAGCTTGTCCGTTTGACAATAAGGACAGCGTTATGAGTCTGCTTCATTCCTTTTACTGCTGGGGGTCTGTAGGCGTCATCTTACTCTCCACTGCTTTTTTGGCAGTTTTTGGTATGGAACGCTGGCCGATCCTCGCATGTATCTGGGCTGTACTTCCACTGTACAATACGTTTAATTTTCTTTCCTGCCCGATTGAATCACTGACCGGAAGCGAAGAAGGACTTACCATTCGTCAGCTGTGCCGTCTTCCCATTTTCTGGATTTCCCTTGTTCTTATGGTCTGCGCCGGAGCAAGCGAGATTTCGATGGCGCAATGGGCTTCCGCTTATGCCGAGTCTGCATTAGGTCTCTCAAAAAGCATTGGAGACATTGCAGGACCGTGCCTGTTTGCTGTGATGATGGGCATCAGCAGAACCTTCTATGGTAAATACGGGGAAAAAATTGACTTAACAAAATTTATGATCGCATCCGGTACACTTTGCCTGATCTGTTATCTGGCTGCAGCTCTCGCACCATATCCTCTTTTAAATCTTATAGGCTGCGTTGTGTGTGGTTTCTCCGTAGGAATTATGTGGCCGGGAACCATCAGTATTTCATCCTCTAAAATTCCACTCGGCGGAACTGCACTGTTCGCACTTCTCGCCATGGCCGGAGATATGGGTGGTTCCATTGGCCCATTTGTTATTGGATTTGTCACACAAAACACCGGCGACGATCTGAAGGCAGGTATGCTGGCCGGCTGCATTTTCCCTGCTGTACTGATTTTGTCTGTTTTTCTGCTCCGACAAAGGAACGCAGAGCAAAAATAAGCACAAAAGAGATACTGTAACGTGTCTCAGACACAGGAGCCGGACAGTCCGACTCCTTTTTTTCATGTCTCTGCAATATTTCTCACAACTCCCGAAAACAGAATCGATCCGTCCTGCCCCGTGACAAGAAACAGGAATGGACGATCCAGTACGAAGTCGATTTCGTCGTCCGGTATTTCTGCTGCGGTTTCTGAAATGCCGAGTTCTGTATACGCTGCTCCGGTTACTCCGTTTTCGTCGATTTCAAGCGTGGCGGCATGATCTGCTTTGCTCAGGTATAAATTCTCTTTGTCCCCTGTTAATGGACTGAAATCTGCCAGATCCGTATCCAGCGCATCCGTTACACCTAGTGCGCGCACCGTTTCGATCAGGTCTGTTTTTTCCGATACTTTAAATTTAGGAACAGACAGGTTCACCATAGGGGAATACCAGTTATCACTGCTTTCATCCCGCCGTATAACCTTCATCAGATCCGGATCCGATACCAGTTCATTGACATCGGTATTTTCATCCGGAAGCAGGAAATACATGGAGCCGCTGTCCTCAAGGCTAAGGCTGACTGCACGGAAATGCTCGCCCTGATAGACATCCATCCATTCCGTTTTCTTCATCATGTCCACAGTGGTATCTCCCGCAGCTCCGTGGAAGGTTTCCTTCTCTGTATTTACTTCCCAGAAATTCTCCCGCCACATCGCCTTATAATAGATGGTTGATACCAGTTCAAATACCGTTTCCGGGGCGATCGCCATGTCTTTCGTATATTCCTTCAAAAGTCCGCCGGTATTATCATCCGTCCACGTCCGCAATGCCTGATTCATCTCTTCCGATCCGGGAGTCCCACGGAAGGTCGATGCATAATACTGTTCCGCCAGCCGCTGCAGCGTTGTGTCATTGTATGTTTCCTCACCATCCAGCCACAGCGAATTTGCCAGCACACTTTTCAGCGCGGGCGTGTCTGCATAATTGCTTTTCCAGAGCGAAGAAATATTTTTCCGTAAGGTGTCCATATCCTGCGCACCAAGCATATCCAGAATCTGCTGCCGCGTATTTCCATCCGAAGTTTCCGCCAGCATTGCAAACGCGATATACAGATTGATCGGCGAGCAGACGGTATTTTCATTATCGGAAACCAGCATCTGTTCCATCAGTTTCTGATAATACGCATCCATTCCCGACTGCAGTTCCGCTGATTTTGTCGTCAGTTCCCTGTAGGAATTCCACCAGTCCCAGTGCGCATCACTTTCCATAAATTCCTGTGCATCCATCGTCTGCGCCACAGATGCCGGATAAGCTGCCATAACCGTCTTTAGCCCCGACGGGTAACGGACTGCCGAACTCTCCTGTCCATTTCTCCATGTCGTAACCCCCAGCACAGCTCCGCCGATGATCACCGCGCAGGCTGCCGCGGCCGTCCATTTTTTCCATGCAGCCCCTTGGGAACGCTGATAGTCCCGCGCCTTTTTCACCATAGCAGGATCCAGGTCACTCAGTGTTTCAAACAGTTCTTCTTTCTTCATACTTCGAACCCCCTTTCCGTCAAGTGTGTATGCAGTTTCCCACGGATCCGGTTCAGCGTAACTGAAACATAGTTTTCGCTTCTGCCCAGACGCCCCGCGATTTCGCTGATACTGTCCACATACCAGTACCGCAGGACAAACATGCATCGTTTCTCCTCCGGCAGCTTCTGCAGAAACTGATTGATCTCCGCGATCAGTTCTTTCATCTCCCACTGCCGCTCAATATTATCTTTCCCCGAAACGCATTCTTCCAACTCGTCCAACACCGCATCAACCTGACTTCCTCCGCGTTTTCCGCGATGCATTTTTCTATACAGATCAAACGAAAGATTTCTTGTTATCTTTCCAAGAAATGTCGATAACAGAGACGGCCGGTGCGGCGGGCTGGCATTTCACCCATGAAGCCAGGGTGAATTTTTT
>OAWA01000348.1_pt1 | contig 37733 bp, 37 predicted proteins | sample 1516971 | NCBI WGS metagenome assembly OAWA01 (sample SAMEA2580097, study PRJEB22360) | human gut metagenome | biome: human gut; feature: human-associated habitat; material: faeces | place: Denmark | collected 2008/2010
TAGAGCACGCGGTTCATACCCGCGGTGTCGAGGGTTCGAATCCCCCTCTCGCTACTTATGGAACCCTTGAGAAATCAAGGGTTCTTTTGGCTTTATGGACAGTATGATGATATGGCTGTCATGTCAAAATCGTGTCTTGAAATCCACAGGGATTTGTGAGAAAATAAGACTACCTAAGAGCTTGTTTTGGGCTCTGAAAGTAAATAAAACAGTAATGGATAGAAGAAAGATAAGGAAAAAACAATGATAGAGTTTAATAAACCACCTTTTATTGGAACAGAACTGGAATACATCCGCCAGGCGGCAGAGGAAAACAACAAGCTGTGCGGCGACGGTCCTTTTACGAAGAAATGTTCTGCCTGGATGCAGGACAATTTCAACGTAAAACATGCGATGCTTACGACATCCTGCACCCATGCACTGGAAATGGCAGCTTACCTGTCTGAGATTCAGCCGGGCGACGAAGTGATCATGCCGTCCTACACGTTTGTTTCCACTGCAGATGCCTTTGTTCTGCGCGGAGCAAAAATCGTCTACGTGGATATCCGTCCGGATACGATGAACATCGACGAGACCAAGATTGAGGATGCCATCACCGAAAAAACAAAAGCGATTGTTCCGGTTCACTATGCGGGCGTTGCCTGTGAAATGGATACCATCATGGATATTGCAAAACGCCATAACCTGAAGGTTGTAGAGGATGCGGCACAGGGTGTGAGCGCGTACTACAAGGGAAAGGCCCTTGGAACGATCGGCGATTTTGGCTGCTACAGCTTCCATGAGACGAAAAACTATACGATGGGAGAGGGCGGCGCGCTGCTGTTCCAGGATGAGAATTATCTGGAAAAAGCAGAGATCCTTCGTGAAAAGGGAACGAACCGCAGCAAGTTTTTCCGCGGACAGATCGACAAATATACCTGGATCGACTACGGTTCCTCCTATCTGCCGAGTGATATGAATGCGGCTTACCTGCTTGCAGAACTCGAGGAACATGAGAAAATCGACAGAAAGCGGATGGCCATCTACAACTATTACCATGAGCAGCTCCGTCCGCTGGCTGAGGCTGGAAAGATCGAGCAGCCGGTTGTGCCGGAAGGCTGTGTACATAATGCACATATGTACTTCATCAAGGCAAGAAATCTGGAAGTGCGTACAAAACTGATCAACTATATGAAAGAGCGCGGTGTGATGTGTGTCTTCCATTACGTTCCGCTCCATACCTCCCCGGCCGGACAGAAGTTCGGTGTTTTCCACGGAGAGGACAAATACACAACAAAAGAGAGCGAGCGCCTGATGCGTCTGCCGATGTTCTACAGCCTGTCTGAACAGGATATGGCATATGTCGTAGAGTGCCTCATGGACTTTAAAGAGTGGTAACATTTCATGTATGAGAAGTTTTTAAACTACTTTACGGACTATATTTTCGTGAAGGATGAGCCGCAGAAAGCCGATGTGATTTTTGTGCCGGGAAACGGATATCCGCAGATGGCGGCGCACGCGGCAGAACTCTGGAAAGAAGGATTTGCGCCGTATGTGCTTCCGTCGGGAAGATACAGTACTGTGCTCGGGCATTTCGCCGGTGTACAGGATCTTGCGGAGCAGTACGGCGGGGACTATGAAACCGAGTGGGAGTTTCTGCGGACGGTACTGCAGAAAAACGGCGTGCCGGAGAAAGCGATTCTGCGCGAAGACCAGGCGACGTATACGTATGAAAATGCACTGCGGTCACGGGAAGTGACAGATGCGGCGGGCATCAAGGGAAAAAAAGCGATCCTCTGCTGCCGGAATCTCCATGCGAGACGGTGTATTCTGTATTACCAGCTTGTCTACCCGGAGACAGAGTTTTTTGTCTGTCCTTCGGATATTGAGTTCACCAGAGAAAACTGGCATACAAAGGGTGAATGGATCGACCAGGTGTTAGGAGAAATGGAGCGCTGCGGCGGTCAGTTCCACAAGATTCTGCGGGAACTGCCGGCGGATTCTGAATTTTAACACCAGTAGACAAGAAGTCCCCCGCTTCTAAAGCGGTGGGATGAATTGTTAAAAGAAACATAACGGCAGTGGCAGGCGGAGAGAAATCGGTATCCTCCACTGACATGAGGAAAGTCACAGTCGAACTATTCTCGACATGTCAGACTCCGTGAAAATACCGATTGTGAGTTGAAACGAAAAGATTTATAAAAAAGAGCGGAAATTGTGGTAAAATTGCGGCTCGTATGGTATACTATCGTTAAGTTAAGTTTCTAATCTAAAGCAAAGGTTGGTGGACAGTATGAATAAGATTGATGAAGTATTAGAGCTTTTAAAACAGAGAGAACGTGAGAACGAAAAACCGAAAAACGTGATTTTATGGGTTCTTGCCATTGTCGGAGCGGTAGCGGCAGTTGCAGGAATCGCATACGCAGTATACCGGTTTGTAACTCCGGATTATCTGGAAGACTTCGAAGATGATTTCGATGACGATTTCGACGATTACTTCGAGGATGAAGACGAAGATAAGTAGGATGGAAAAAAGAAACTCCGGTGCCGGAACGTGGTACCGGAGTTTTTCTGTCCGGAAATCAGTTTGACATAGAAGGAGAAGAGAATGAAAAAAGGAGAAATTTACGAGGGAGTCGTGGAAAGAATCGATTTCCCGAATAAAGGACGTGTACATGTGGAGGGCGAGACGGTTACCGTGAAAAATGCAATTCCGGGACAGAAGATCCGCTTTCAGATCAACAAAAAAAGAAAGAACCGCATGGAGGGCCGCCTGCTCGAAGTAACAGAAAAATCCCCGATGGAAAAGCGCGATCCGGTCTGCAGTATTTTCCCGTCCTGCGGCGGATGCATGTACCAGACGATGAGTTATGAGGATCAGCTTGCAATGAAGGCCGGTCAGGTGAAAAAACTGCTTGACGATGCTCTCGTGGAGGCCGGCCAGGTCAATGAGGCGGGGGAGGCCGATTATCCGTTCCTTGGAATCAAGGGAAGTCCGAAGGAGTTTGCATACCGGAATAAAATGGAGTTTTCCTTCGGCGATGAATACAAGGACGGCCCGTTGTCTCTCGGACTTCATAAAAAGGGAAGCACCTACGATGTCCTGACCGCGTGCGACTGCAAAATCGTGCATGAGGATTTCACAAAAATTCTGACCTGCGTGCTGGCGTACTTTAAAGAGCGGAACGCAAGTTACTACCACAAGATAAGCCACGAGGGTTACCTGCGCCACCTGCTGGTGCGAAGAGCCGAGAATACCGGAGAAATCCTGGTAAATCTCGTCACCACAAGCCAGGAAGAGTGGGATCTGATGCCGCTCGTGCAGGAAGTGCTTGGTCTGCCGCTGGAAGGAAAGGTTGTCGGATTCCTCCATATCATAAATGATTCCCTGGCAGATGTTGTAAAGAGCGATGAGACAAAAGTACTCTACGGACAGGACTACTTCTATGAAGAACTCCTCGGACTGAAATTCAAGATCACCCCGTTCTCCTTCTTCCAGACCAATTCCCTTGGCGCGGAAGTTCTCTACAGCACCGCCCGCGAGTTCGTCGGCGAGACGAAAGACCGCACGATCTTCGACCTCTACAGCGGAACCGGAACCATCGCCCAGATCCTTGCACCGGTCGCAAAAGAAGTGATCGGTGTGGAAATCGTGGAAGAAGCTGTTACAGCTGCAAAAGAGAACGCAGAGGCAAACGGCCTTACCAACTGCAGTTTCCTCGCCGGAGACGTGCTGAAGGTGATCGATGAAATCGAAGAAAAACCGGACTTCATCGTTCTTGATCCACCGCGCGAAGGAATCCATCCGAAGGCTCTGCCGAAGATAGTTGATTTATATAGGTGTGAAAAAATGCTTTACATCTCCTGCAAGCCGACTTCTCTTGCGCGGGATCTGGTAGAGTTTGCAAAATATGGATACCGTGTAGAAAAAGTCTGCTGTGTTGATATGTTTCCGGGAACGGTGCACTGCGAGACGGTTGTTTTGCTTTCCAAGGGTGAGGTCGACTCGAAAAAGATTCGGGTTGAGTTCTCTTTAGAAGATATGGATATGTCCGAATTTCAAGATGGGGCAACCTACACGCAGATCAAGGACTATGTACTGGAACATAGCGGATTAAAGGTATCAAACCTGTATATCTCACAGATTAAGCGGAAATGTGGGATTGAGGTTGGTAAGAACTACAATCTGCCGAAGTCCGAAGATTCCAGACAGCCTCTGTGTCCACCGGAAAAAGAGAAAGCAATCCGAGAAGCATTCAAATATTTTGGGATGATATAACATCCCGTAAAATGGAGGTTTCTTATGGATAGATTGATTTCTTGTAAGTTTAACATGGATACCGCTTGTGTGGAACTGAAATTCTTTGATGGTAGTATGATTGCGATTGATACGATTGCGGTTGAGAACGAGGTTGCCGACAATATGTATCAGAGGTCGGAACTGGATTATCTGATTTACAATGACCCGATTGGATATGCTGATTTGATATTGAACGGAGATTCCAAAACCTATTTGAAAAACTGTTACAGAGTATAAATCTGTGGATACGGCGATTGGAGCGATTTGCCTGGCTCACTAAACCTCTAAGCCCATAGTTATTGGCTAAGGCAGATATTCAACTTTAATTTTAGAAAACATAAATAAAGGCTATCCAATCTTTTTGACTGGGTAGCCTTTGAAAGTTTTGCTCTTTCTACTTTTTAAGAATCAATTTATGAATGACCATGCCGATTATCAAACCAAAGGATGATACTGCCAAATACCAAAGCGAATGTATCAATGCTGTCTCGTTATAGTATATAAACACAGATGGCACAAATGTAATTGCTATGATTATTGGATACAAGTACTTTACTTTCAGATTTGAAATGCTGCCAATTAGAATTGAAAGCAATAATGTTGCTAAAATAAGCAAAACTATCATTCCCATAACGTCTGTTGGTCCTGCAAATAATGGAAATACATAAAACATAAATAATTGAATTAAGAGTATTAGTATCTCCTTCAAGTATTTCTTCATAATCAAAACACCTCCGTTCATATAAACTTTTTTTTATTTCATTTTGCAAAGATTATCTTGATTTGCAGTTTGTCATTGTTGTAGATTGCTCCAATACTTCCGCCCATACGCTCAATCAGCAGCTTGGCGATGGACAATCCCAAACCGGTTGAATTGCGACTGGCTTCTACTGTATAGAAACGGTCAAACAATCTGCCGACCGTCACATAATTCAGATTGTGCGCCGTGTTGCTGAATGTAACACAGCCGTTCTTATCCATGACTACGGACAGATCGCCGTCAGAGTATTTCAGCGCATTGCTGATAATGTTGGAAAAGATACGGTTGACCGCACCTGCATCCAGTTCACGGAAAACCGGTTTCTCCGGCAATTCGATTTCCGGTTGGATGCCTTTTTCCTGCATGACCGCATAGAAAGACAGCAGACTTTCCTCCAATGCCCGGACAACATCCATACGTTCTGGTTTCAGTTCCTGAAAAGAAGTAACCACACTATATCTGAATAGTTCTTCGGTTAGATTTTTTAAAACATCTGTTCTGTTTTGGATTTGAGAAAGATAGCAGTGTACCGTTTCGCTTTTTTCCTCTCGTTCCAATAGGTCAAGATAACCGTTTATCGCCGTAAGCGGAGTTCTCAGGTCATGGGAAATATTGGTGATAGCTTCTTTCAGTTCCAGATCGCCCTGTTGGTAACGATGGCGTTCCTTGCGGAGCAATCGAAGCTGGATATTAATCTCCGAAGCCAGTTTTCTCAGATGAGGGTCGCTGGAAGAAATATCAATCAGAGTGTTTGTGTCGGAGGAAAGACGTTCCTGGAATTCTGTATGAATTTCATCAATACTTTTTTCTATAAAAATAATCTTTGTGATTAGAAAAAATACAACAATTAGCAAAATACAACACAAAATCCAAGGGAACATCTTTCTACCTCCTTACTTTAGGTTCTTTTTCTTAAAGGAACGACTTCCTATAAGAGATGTTGAAAAAATTACAAACGCAGAGCACAATGGAAGAAAAATCAGGTGTTCCACCCCTTCTTCGCAAAGAATTACACCTTGTCCTCCAGGTGTCAGACAGATAAGAAATTCCAGCAGGATACGAAATGTTCCACCGATGAATTTGATATTTTGGGGATGCCATCGCACAGTTGGGTCTGTATCACTCCACATCCATCCATCCAATAACTCTGGTTCTGCAAAACGATCATAAAGGAGCATCCCGATTATGACCATTGCAGCTACAGCTCCCAGACAAAGAAGTGTCGCTGAGTTTTTGTTCTCCGCCAGACTTGCCAACAGACAACATACGCTGGAGAGTGCAACGACCATCAAAAGGCTTGAAAAAATATAAAATGCCATCTCTCCCAAAGAGAGGTTCAGGCTTGCCGTACCCAGTAGCGGAATACCAAGCATCCCATTAACTATCAACCAGATTAGTGCAGTACTCAGTCCAGCACATATGGTCAGGAGAAGATTGGAAAAATAAACTTCTTCACGAGTGTGTCCGCAGATTAGTTTATTGCGCAGAGTTCCATATTCATAGTCTGTTCCCCACAAATATGCGGCAAATACGGCGATAAATGGTCCCATCAGGGGTGAATATCCAAAAAAACGGGCGACCAGCTTATAGATGTATGCATTAGTCAAATTCGTCTGGAAGTAACCGTTGAGGATGATGAATGCGGAAAGCAATACAGCAATCACTAATTCTATTCGAATCATTTTTTTATTCTCTGTACGGTAAAAGGCTGCTCGAAAAAGTTTACGCATTATTATCACCTCCAACCAGAGAGATGTAATAACTCTCCAAACTTTCATCTTTTTCCTGCATAGACAGCACTTCGCAGTTTTCCTTTGCCAGTACAACGGTCAGCTGTGTCACATTGATCTTTGCGAACACATCGGCTGTTGTTGCGGAGATAATTTTATATTCCAGATTCATGGAATCCAGCACACGAGCCAGAGTAGAAGTATCGGTCACTTCCATGCGGACACACTTGCGGCAAACTGTGTCCAGTTCTTCTGCACTCAGTTCCTTCACCATGCGACCATTATCAATGATACCGTAATGAGTAGCCAGACGGGAAAGTTCATCCAGAATGTGACTGGAAATAAGAACTGTAATCTGTTTTTCTCGGTTCAACTTCAAAATCAGTTCTCGCATTTCCACAATACCCTGAGGGTCGAGACCATTTACAGGCTCATCAAGAACAAGAAAGTCGGGATCACCGGCTAATGCGATAGCGATGCCCAGACGCTGCTTCATACCGAGGGAGAAGTTCTTCGCTTTTTTCTCTCCCGTGTTGTCGAGACCTACCAGCTTCAACAATTCCTGAATACAATCAAATGATGGCAGACCAAGAATGAGATACTGGTGCTTCAGATTTTCCTCCGCAGTCATATCCATGTAGATGGACGGTGTTTCCACCACAGCACCCATGCGACGGCGGGATTTGATAATATCCTTGCTGTCATTGCGGATGCCGTACAGAGAAAAGCTACCGGAAGTCGGTTCCTGCAATCCGCAGATCAAGCGGATCAGGGTTGTCTTACCAGCGCCGTTCTTTCCCACAAAGCCATAGATGGAACCTTTGGGAACATTCATAGTAAGACCATTCAATGCCTGAAAGTTTTTATACTTTTTTGTCAGGCTGTTTGTTTGCAAAATATAGTTCATATTGTATTACCTCCTTTGCTGACCTAAGTTTACAAAACAAAAGTCAAGAAAGTGGTCAAGAAAAACGTCAAGATTTGGTCAAGATTTTTTGTTCTGCCAATTTGAAACCAATTCCCCAGACTGTTTCGATATAGTCTACACCGCTGACATCCTGCATCTTTTTACGAAGATTGCTGATGTGCTGCTTCAAAGAACGCTCGGTGCAGTCGGGTGTGTCCAGACTGATTCTGTCAAGCAGGACACTCTTTGAAATTACCTGTTTGGGATTTTCCATCAGCAGTTTTAAGATGGCATACTCCGTTCGGGTCGGCTTCACAGGCTGCTCCTGTACTGTCAGAGAAAGGGAAACCATATCCAAAACCAAATCGCCAACGGAAAGAGATTTGGTTTCGCCATGTTGTTCTGCCTTGCGGAGCTGAACAGTGATACGGGCAAGAAGCTCCTTTGTATCAAAAGGCTTGGTCATGTAATCTGCCGCACCGCCCAGCAGAAGATTTACCTTGTCTTGCACATCTACTTTTGCGCTGAGAACGATAACAGGAATGTTCTCAATGTGGGGCAGAACTTCCTCGCCAGACAATCCCGGCAACATCAGATCCAGCAGCACCAAATCGGGCTTGTTTTGTGAAAGAAGATATAACGCTTCTGTGCCGGAGTATGCACGAAGAACAGAATAGCCCTCTTGCACCAGCACTTCTCTCAGCATATCTCCAATATGAATATCATCATCTATGATTGCGATTGTTTTCATTCTCGTTCCTCGTCAATTTCCTTTTATAGTTCAAACGCTACTATCGTTTCCTTTGGCAACTTCTCGTTTTCGCAGTTTAGAAGGTAGGCTATTGCCTTGTTCGCAAAGCGGTTTGTTTTCATTGTATCCCAATCGGCAAGTCGGACTATTTCTGATGTGCCGTTCTCAAAATCAAATGAAATCTGGCCCCATTCGCCGTCGCAGTCTGCTTGGTATTCGTAGATTGCGGTGGCGATTTTCTTTTTTCGTTTGGTCTTGGATTTCTGTTTCAAGCGGACAGCATGGATTGCGCCCTCGACAACCAACAATTCTGTCAGTTTGTCCACTGCTCTGCGGTAGGCTCGCTCCGCACCGCTGGCAGTGCTGCCCTCAAACATTACAGCCAGTTCCTCAAAGGTGGGACGGCCTTTCCATGAGCCGACATGCCCGCAGGTCATGCAGATTGCCAGCCGCTTTTCAAGCAAGGTCTGTTCCCGGTAGTTCAGCTTATCAAAAGCTCGCTGCACCTTTTCTGCCTGTATGCCGTTCCAGAGGATGTCGGAGTAGTTCCAAGTATCATCAAGAGCAACATCTTCGCCCGTTTCCTCGCCGTCCTCATCTGTCACATAGAATGGTTGCTGATTGCGGATACCTCGAACAACTCTCAGATATTCTTCCGCAAGGGCAAAGTCACAGTTATACTTTTTGGAAAACTCGCTGACCGCATCCTTGGTGTTATGGTACAGCCAAGCCATTGACCGCACCATTTTATAATTGGTCAGAGAGGATACCGACCATTTTTCTTCGCCCATGCGGAAGCGGAGCATAGCATCCCGGATGAACGGGAAAATGTATGTAGCATACTCCGCACCCTTGGCAGGATCATAGTCCATCAGCTTTTGGAGCATTTGTTCCCTGCAGGAGAGCTTTATATCTATAAAACGGTCTGTATCGTACAGATCGCCGCCATCCACACCCCAAAAGCCTTTGATGCGCTTATTGAGCTGTGGCTCATAATGGTGGAGGAAGAACGAGAAATATATCAAATTCTTTTCCCGCAAGGCAGACAGGATATATTCATTCAGACTGCCCACCGCTGGCGGCTCCGGTTCCAGTTGGAAGATGCGCTCTGCCATATAGGGAATGATACCATCACCGTGCGGATTGACAGCGTATTTTGGTATGTATCCGGTCATATTCCATGTAAAATCACTTAGCATAGCGCACCTCCTTTCAACGTCCAATTTCAAATTTATTTCTTTTTCTTACTCGCAAAAATTGCAATTATACAGAAAACCAAGAAAAACAAAAATCCTATTTTCATTGACTGTTCCTCCTAACAAATTCAAATGCACTTTTGGGCTTCTTTCTTCAAAGCAACCTGTTCCATTTCTTTCTCATAAGTTCCCTTGGCATAAGCGACATTACTTTTTGCCCGGAGCATCTTATCTTTCGCCAGTTTCTTCATAACCTCTGCTAAATCCTCATCCAGTTTGCCACGCTTGATATAGCGGTTTATGGTATTCAGCCGCTTTTCGTATATCTGGATAACAGGATGATCGTCTGCAAGCTCCCGTTGTTCTCTGCCTTTCAGATTGCCGATCTGTCGGCAGGTGCGGTGTAGCTTGTCCCCCGGCGCATAGCCGCCGCAGTATTTGGTGTGCCTTGCGTTGGTTGTCAGAAACCATTTGCCGCAAATTTTACATTTCTTCGGTGCATGACCGACACACAAGCCCTCAAAGAGATCAGACCGGAACATCCCCACAAAGGATACATAATGGATTCGCTTGACGAGCTTTGCAACTTTTTCGCCGGGACGGATGACCGATACATACTGAACGGAATTGTTCAGGGTAGACATCCAGGCATTGCCCTCCGTGATAGAGAACTCCGGCGGGAAATAGCTGCCGAACATTCTGGCGAAGCCCTCTGCGGTACGGTCTGCTTCATTTCCGTCTGATTTTTCCGCAAAATCAAGCATTGCGGTTTGGTATTCCCCAAGGGAGTATGCCAGATGCCCGAATACAGCAGTATATCGTTGGAGCATCATTGCATCGGCATAGTTCGGGATTTCTTCAAACTGCAAGGAATTAGTTGCGGCTTTTATGGCAAACTCCATATATTTCAGCGCATTGTCCGCAGTAAAGACTTTTTCAATCCGTTCTCTATGTTTTGGAATATTCATATTGGAGAACGGCGGCGTTTCGCTGAGAATATCCACCATTGTCAGCACAGCTTCCTTTGCCATAGGAAAGAGTGCGGAAGCATCCTGTCCGGCGTTTAACATTCCAAGCAGTAGATTGATTTTCTCGCATTGCTCGTTCATTCTTGCGAGGGTATCCGCAGGAACATTCAGCGCATCACAGGCAAGAGTACCGATAGGAAATATTTTGCCCTCATATATGACCGTATCCTGCCAAAAATCCAATGTCATCAGTTCTTGATTCATGCTTGCCCTCCTGTCCTGTTTTTTCACTTTTCTAATTATACCATGCAAATGTGAAGAAATCTACATCATCAGATAAGTTGTCCTGTTTTTTGAAATGAGGTTGTCCTGCTTTTAGCCTGCTTTTTTTCAAATCCGTCATAACCATAGTAGAAAGGGCGAAGCACCTGCCAATCACGGCGGGGGTTTCGTGCTTTCTGAATTATTATTGCTTTTGCACCCCTGCCAATCACGGCGGGTGCTTCGTGCTTTCCAGACTATTATGAACGGAGGTTTTTCTATGACAATCTATGAAAACATCAAGGCGGCGATCAGCGTGAAGCAAGCTGCCGAGCACTATGGGCTGAAAGTCAACCGCAGCGGTATGACTTGCTGCCCATTCCACAATGACCGGCATCCGAGCTTGAAGCTGAATGAAGATTATTTCTTCTGCTTCGGTTGCGGAGCCAAGGGAGACGTGATCGACCTTGTGGCAAAGCTGTTCAATCTGAGTAACCATGAAGCAGTGCAAAAGCTGGCTGCGGACTTTGGGCTTGACCCGAAACCGCCCACTGCCGCAGCTATGGTCAAGCCAAAGCGTCCCTATATCCGTCAGTTCCGGGAGGATGAAATGCTGTGTTTCCGGGTGCTGACGGATTATCTGCATCTGTTGGAGGATTGGAAAGTGCGCTATGCACCAAAGACACCGGACGAGCCTTATGATGACCGTTTGGTGGAAGCCTGCCAGATGCACTGCCATATCGAATATATGGCAGATGTGCTGACCGTGGGCGAATTGGAACAGCGTGTAGCTGTTGTGGACAAACTGATGAAGGACGGGTATATCGACTTTCTGAAAGAGTACACTGCACGAAAGAAAAAGGAGGTGGCACACCATGGCGAAGAACCGGAAAACGCCTGATATGAATTTGCCTGTCTGGTTTGATGGGCAGAATATCAATGAAGCTCTGTTTTGTGAAGAATTTCTGCAAGAGAGCAGAATCATCTTTGCAAACAGGGCTTTCTTTACGCCCAATGGACGGGTAACGGATGATATTGTCCTGCGGGGCGAGGTCTACGAAAAGCTGAAAAGCTACACCATCAGCAGCGTACCGCAGAAGATCAAAAACATCATGGAATTGCTGAAACTGGAAGCCATGGTTGAGGATCTTCCTCCCCAGCCTGACCGCATCCATGTTGCCAACGGAACGCTCATGCTGGATGGAAGATTTATCGAGGGGAAAAAGGAAATCGTACAGAGCCGCTTGCCTGTTTCCTACAATCCAAACGCTGCTGCACCTGCTCTGTGGCTGAACTTTTTGGACGGTTTGCTCTATGAAGAAGATATTCCCACCTTGCAGGAGTTTATCGGCTACTGCCTGATTCCCTCCAACAAGGGGCAGCGCATGATGGTGATTAAGGGCAACGGCGGCGAGGGCAAATCTCAAATCGGTGCAGTGCTGTCCACCATATTCGGCACGAATATGAAAGACGGCAGTATCGGTAAAATTTCCGAAAACCGCTTCGCCCGTGCCGATCTGGAACACATCCTGCTGTGCGTGGATGATGATATGCGGATGGAAGCTCTGCGCCAGACCAACTATGTAAAATCCATTGTAACCGCACAGGGCAAGATGGATTTGGAACGCAAAGGTAAACAGAGCTATCAGGGCTGGATGTTCGCCCGGTTGATGGCATTCAGCAATGGCGATCTGCAAGCCCTGTATGACCGTAGCGATGGTTTTTACCGTAGACAGCTTGTGCTGACTACCAAGGAAAAGCCCGTGGACAGAGCCGACGATCCCGATCTTGCAGAGAAGATGAAAGCCGAAGCCGAGGGGATTTTCCTCTGGGCATTTGAAGGCTTGCAGCGGCTTGTTGCCAACAACTTTAAGTTTACGGAGAGCGACCGCATCCGTGAAAACCGGGAAGCGGTCAAGCGTGACAATAACAACATTTTTGACTTCATGGATTCCGAGGGATATATCCGGCGCAAGGCGGATGCGTCCATCAGTTCCAAGGACTTTTACGCTATCTATCGCCTGTGGTGTGAGGAAAACTCCCTTGCCCCTCTGAAATCCCGCAGCTTCAGCGATGCCATGGTTGCCAATGCAAAGAAATTTAATTTGGAGCATTGCAACAACATCACCAACTCAGCCGGACGGCGGGTATGGGGATTTATGGGTGTGGAAGCTGTGGCACGACCTAATATAAACGGGTTTTACGACGTTTCGCCATGTACGTACGTACCGGAGGAATGGCAGGACTGATTCCTGTCTTTCGTTTTCTGTATGTATGTACACAGCGTTTTACCTGTTTTCCTTTTTTATAGGAATAATCAGCTGTCAGAACTGACCTGTTTTCGGGCATTGAAAATCAATGGTAATGGAAACAGCAAAGTTCTTGACCGCAGGACGAAACCATTTCACCAAATCGTGCTTCTCCAAACCATGCACCCAGTTTACGAAACAATGGGTGTTTTCACTGTTTCAGACAAAATCCCACGGAACAGCAAAGTGGAATATATGCCTGTATGGACAGAGTATCGCACTCACAAAATGAAAGCGATTTTGGAGAAAGCAGATTTTTCACTGTTCGGTGCATCTGCTCCGCTTTGGGGAGTAGCCTTTGCACCGAATTGTAAATCAAAAATATGGAGGAATTTACAATATGAATGTACGCAACGAAATCAAGGCACAGATCATCCGTGCCGGAATGACTATGCAGGAAGTAGTTGACCTGCTCTCGGACGAGTACGGTTGGAGCGACAGCGTTTCCAACCTGTCCGCAAAATTACAGCGGGAAAGCATCCGATACAAGGAAGTATTGGAGCTTGCCGATGTGCTGGGATACGACATCGTATGGCAGCAAAGACGGGAGAAGTGATGCCCCGGCAACATCCCCTCGTAGTTCCCGTCCCCATAGGCACACCGCAGTGCTGTCTATGGATGGCAGTGAAAGATACGCTTTTCGCTGCCGCCGTCTGCAAAGAGAAGTTCACCGGAACAGCTTCATGCAGACGGGCTGACCATGGGAAAAGTTGCAGACATTTTCGCATTGGTCAGCAGAGGTTGCCGCAGCAACCGCACTCCCCCTCGGGAGAGCCCTCGGAGAGCCCACGGCACTTTGCAGCCAGTATGGATGAAAGTGTTATAGTGGGTTATTACACTTTGAAAAAGTGCCTCTCCGCAGCTCCCCGCTGTCTGCAAATTTTAAGGAAAGGACAAAAAATCTATGGCAAGAAATGATGGAATAGACCGCACCGTAGCCCGGAATCAGGACTTACCGACACCGGACGATGTGGCAAAAATACAGGAACACAATGAGCGAGAAAAGGACAGTTACAGCAATCAAGACATTGTGCCGGAACGCACTCCGCTGAATGTTCACTTCAAGACTCCCACCGATGATTATGTGAAAATGTTTGAGCAAATGGAACAGGATGGCGTGATCTCCACCAGAGGTCTGAAACCGGATGCCATCAAATACGGCGAGTTGGTTTTTGATGTGAACTCCGCTTATTTCTACAACCACGGCGGCTATGAATTTGCAAAACAGTTTTATGCTGATGCCTATAAAGCCGCCGTGGAGATCGTAGGCGGTGAGCAGTATATCCTCTCTGCTGTGATGCACGCCGATGAGCACAACCGGGCAATGTCCGAAGCTCTTGGCGAGGATGTGTACCACTATCACCTCCATGTGGTTTATATTCCGGTAGTGGAAAAGCAGATCCTTTGGTCGAAGCGATGTAAGGATGAAGCTCTCCGGGGAACGGTAAAGGAAACGATCACACAAGTCAGCCGAAGTAAGAAATGGGACTCCAAACCGGTGCTTGACGAGGACGGAAATCCCAAGCTCAATGAAAAAGGAAAAAAGATTTTAAGGTCATCCTACAGCGTGTTGCAGGATGACTTTTTTAATTTCATGCGTGCTGCCGGATATACCGATGTGGAGCGTGGAGAGCGTGGCAGCACCGAGGAACATCTGACGGTGACACAGTTTAAGGTGCAGGCGGAACAGCAGCGTTTGGAAGCTGTGACAGGACAGGTGGCACAGGCAGAACAGAGTTTGGAGGATGCTAAAGCTGCTACGGAAAAGCAGAAAAAGAAACTGGAAGCTCTGCAAAAGGAAACCAAGGCAGCAAAGGCCATTGCACTTACGGTGCAGGATATTGAAGCGATGGGCAAGAAAGCCACGTTCGGAAACAATATCACGCTGACACCGGATGAATGCGACACGTTGAAACGCTATGCCACCAACGGCATTCTCTTTCATGCAGAGAATGAGCGATTGAAAGGGAAACTGGAATCTGCTCAAAAGTCTGCATCCATTTGGAAGCAGCGATGTGAAGAAGCGAATAAAAAATATCAAGAGTTGAAGCAAAAAGCCCAGCCTTTCCTGGATGCACTGGAAATTGCATCCGAAAAGGTTCGGGCTTTTATCAATTCCATCCTCGCCAGAGGAAAGGAAACACAGGAACACAAAGCACCTGCCCGTAAGCGTGGACAGGACATGGAAATTTGATGGAGGTAACTGCCTATTGAAGAAATATTATGAGGATGCAAAATATAATGCGGCATTTGTCCGCTGTGTGGATGTTATGAGCCAGATGCTCCAGAAATATGGACATCAGGTTTTGGATAAATTGGAACAGGATGCCCCTCAGAAAGTGGAGCATTCCAAGGAAAGTAATCAAGCACAGCCTTTGACGAATAAGGCTGCGTAAAAATTTACAATTTACACGTTGCGTATTCACTGCGGCTATGCTATAATGATTACGCAACGTGTATTTTTGTTTTTTATGGAGAAAAGACAGATGGATTGTAAGAACAGAATTATCAAGTTGCGGGAAAGCACAGGACTGAACCGGAAAGATTTTTGCAAGCTCGTCCATATCCCTTACCGGACTATGACCGAGTGGGAATTGGACAACCGCCATGCACCGGATTATGTGCTGTGGCTTTTGGAGTATTATATCCGCAACGAGGGACTTATGGTAAAGGAAATGAATGAGGGAGGTGGAGATTCTGAAAAAGAAACAACTTAAATGCTATATTTATACAAGAGTGTCCACCTCTATGCAGGTTGACGGGTACAGCTTGGATGCCCAGCGTGACAAGCTGAGGAAGTATGCGGCATACGAAGATATGGTTATTGCCGGGGAGTATTCTGACGAGGGATTTTCCGGAAAGAATATCCAAGGGCGGCAGGACTTCCAACGGATGCTGAATGACATCCAGGACTGCAAGGACGGCGTTTCCTATGTGCTGGTCTTTAAGCTGTCCCGATTCGGCAGAAATGCGGCGGATGTTCTGAACTCTTTGCAGCTCATGCAGGATTTCGGTGTCAATCTGATCTGCGTGGAGGATGGCATCGACAGTTCAAAGGATGCCGGAAAGCTGATGATTTCCGTGCTGTCTGCGGTGGCAGAAATAGAGCGAGAGAATATCCGCACCCAGACAATGGCAGGACGTGAGCAAAAGGCTCGTGAGGGCAAGTGGAACGGTGGTTTCGCTCCTTATGGCTACAAACTGGAAAACGGAGATTTGGTCATTGCGGAGGATGAAGTGGAAGTAATCCGTGTCATTTATGACCGCTACATTCACACCAACGAGGGCGTTGCCGGGGTTGCTAAATATCTGAACCGCAACGGCTTTATCAAGAAACTGCGGCAGAACAATACCATTCCCGGATTTTCAAGGAACTTCGTGCAGGATGTATTGGACAATCCCGTTTACATGGGAAAGATCGCCTATGGCAGACGCAGGACGGAAAAGAAGCAAGGCACAAGAAATGAGATGCACGTAGTTGAGCAGTCGGAGTTCCCGATTTATGAGGGACAGCACGAAGCCATCATTTCGGAAGAAGATTGGTATCTGGCACAGGAAAAGCGTAAGATCAATTCCTTTAAGCGGGAAAAGGTCAACAATCCAGATCATGCACACATCCTGTCCGGCATTCTGAAATGCCCATGCTGCGGAAAGAGTATGTACGGCAATATCGCCAGGGCTCACAGCAAGGACAAGAAAACGAGGTATTATTACTACTGCAAAAACACGGTAACACCTACCGGACATGAGTGCAGCTTCCGACTGAATATCGAGCAGACGGAGATCAACAAGTTTGTGGCTAAGATTATATCCGCTATGGTCAACAATCCCCGGTTTGTAGAAGCGATTCAGGCGAAAATCGGCTCGGCTGTTGATACAGAGGATATGGAAAAGCAGATCGCCGTCCTGCAAGGACAGTTGAAGCAAGCCTTTGGAACGAAAAGCCGCTTGGAGCGTCAGATGGACACCTTGGACATCAACGATGCCCACTATGACAGAAAGATTTTGGACTTGCAGCGCCGCTATGATGAGCAGTATGATACAATAGAGGATATCGAAGTTCAGATTGGCGAATTGCAAGGTCAAATCCGCAGCATTCAGCAGGAGAAAATCTCCGGTAACAATATCTATCGGCTCTTACTGGCATTTGATGAAGTCTACCATTCCGCAACAGAAGCGGAACAGAAAGAGTTTATGAAAGCCTTTATCGAGCGAATTGAGATGTTCCCGGAGAAAAGGAAAGACGGAAGCTGGATAAGAAAGATTGTGTTCAACTTCCCTGTGCCTGTTGATGGCGAGGAAGTGAAAGAACTTCCCTTGGAAACTGAAACAACTGTCGAGACGGTAGTACTGCTTTCCCACAAAAAGCCAGACGGACATATCAACGTAAATGTTGAGTTTGGTGATGGTGAGGGAAAAGTTCCACTTGATAATATTGCTAAAAGAGCGGAAAGCTATAAGCCCAAAGAACGAGTGACCTACAAAATGATAAAGGAGTACATAGAAGCTAAATACGGCTTCAAGGTACATACCGCATATATCGCAGAGGTAAAGAGAGATTTAGGCTTGCCGATGTATGATGCTCCTAATGCGGTAGAAGAATTGAAACAGCCAAGGAAGCATCCGACAGCAGAGAAAGTGGAAGCGATAAAGGATGCGTTGAAGCATTTTGAAGTGATTTAATAATGGTGAGCGTATCATTAAAAATAGTGGTACGCTTTTCTTTAAAATATTTGGGAAGTAATATATAAGTGCTGAATATGCTTGAAAGGAGGAAAATGGAGTGAACCGTATTACAGAAATAACAAAGCGAGATATTTTAGATTTATTTCAGAATGGATTAGAGATAGACGAATTTTTTCGAACCCGAACCGTTACTTATAATTATTATGGTCGCCTTGAAGAAATAGATTTTCTTAAAAGATTATATGATTTGGAGAGAATGCCAAGTTTTGATTCAAGATTTGCAAATGCAGAACAGGATATTTGGCAACATACAGTGAATAATGATGATTATCCATACTGCTGGGTTTTTGAAGAAAAAAGATTCAATTTACAAGATGGTAGCGATGAAGTATATTTAAAATTTCTTTGCGAAGTATTTCACCCTGCTGTTCGATATGATAAGGGATATTGGAAAGAATTTTTAGTGGCAACTAACAAGCTATTACAAAATGACGGTTATGAGATTTACCCTGCTGAGAAAATATCCAATCGTGATGTTTATGGATGGAGAATATATCGGCAAGAAGATAATACGTTGTTTATTCCATATTCTCAACGAAATGCAAAGGACATAAAAGCAAAAAAGATAGTATTGTCCATAAAGCGGAAAGCGAGAAATCAAATTTATCAGTTTCTGGAGCGATATAATATCGTATATCAAGCGACTGACGAAACGGGATGGAATTATAATACAACAGTAGCTGAGGATGTTTTCAATGAAATAAGGCAATTTTATGTGCCAAAGTGTTATAATGATAAAAAAGAATATGTTGAAACTGCTGATTTGCAAGCATTCATACTTTCTAATTCTCCATTTTGCGTGTTGGACGCAATAGAGTTTTTTGCGAAACATAGTATCTCAGATGACTTTGAACCACAGATTAATGCTATATTAAAACTGAATGAGATACCGTTTCAGCTTTCCAAGGGGAAGCTAATGAATACATTTGATACCCAGATAAATAAAAATTCATTAGTGTCTGTTCAAGAAGTAGGACTGAAAGAGTTATTACAAGAGGCTTCAAAATATTATGATGAAAACAATTTGCAAATTGCAGTGGAGAAACTTTGGGATGCATTTGAGAGACTAAAGACATATTACTGCTCATCGACTGTAGATAAGAAGAAATCGGTTAATAAGATTATAATGGATATGGGTAATAATCAACAGCCGTTTTTAGAATTATTTGAAAAGGAATTTCATGAGCTTACCATACTTGGCAATAATTTTAGAATTCGACACCATGAAACAACAAAAACGGATATTCAGGATAAAAGGCATTATGAATATTTTTATAAACGTTGCCTGTCTTTAATTTCAACCGCAATCCAGTATTTAGATGGAAGAAATTTATGATAGGAATGAGTTTTTATCAAAATCTCCCAGTTATAGATTTGTATATTATTTTTCCGAAACTTATAATGAAGCTAAAGAAGTGGAGGTGTGCTTATGAGAGAGAAATTTAATCATCTATATTTGGATAGCCACGAAAGAAAACTTTTGATACATAGCCTTGTATGTGGGGATAAAGGAAAAAGCGGAACAGGGATATTACTCTGATGAAAACTCTGTCACAGAATATGCTGCGGACAGGATTTCTTTTGCGGCAGACCGTGTAAAGGACGAAGGTATCCACCAGTTCAATAAGCAGGGGCAAAAGGCAGTCAATACAACGCAGGAGAATATCGGTAAGACAAAAGATAAAATAACCGATTTCAAGCAAAGTCGGGCTGTCAAAGCCGCAGAACAGAAAGCAGTACAGAATATGTCAGAACAACACGGCTTGCAGATCCGTCACGGGGCTGCAAGCCGTTCCGCTGCCCCCGATGTTTCCCAGACAGCAAAATCGCAGTTGATAAAGACCCGACAGCAGGGGCAAAAAATGATTAAGAGCACAGCACGAAATGCAGAAAAAGCGGTGAAAACAACTGCTAAGGGAACAGTCAAGACTACCGAAAAGGGAATTAAAACCGCACAGGCAACTTCTAAGGCGGCAATCAAAACGACGGAAACCTCGGTAAAAACGGCACAGGCGGCAAAAGCTTCTGCGAAAACTGCCCAAAAGGCATCACAGGCGGCAAAAGCCACCGCAAAGGCAACCGCCGAAGCCACCAAAGCGACAGTCAGAGCAACCATAGCTGCGGTCAAGGCGATTATTGCAGGAACAAAAGCTCTGATTTCTGCTATAATTGCAGGCGGTTGGATTGCAGTTGTGATTATTCTCATTGTTGTTCTGCTCGGCTGTGCTGTTTCCCTGTTTGGCGGCGGAAGCGGGAGCAACGCTTATACCCCTGTCAGTGCGGAGGTGGAAGCCTATGAGCCTTTGATACAGAAATATGCCAAACAATACGGTATTCCTGAATATGTGGAGCTTATCAAGGCGGTTATGATGCAGGAGTCTGGCGGGCGTGGACTTGACCCCATGCAGGCGGCTGAAGGCAGCTTTAACACAAGGTATCCCCACGAGCCGAATGGGATTAAAGACCCAGAATATTCGATTGAGTGCGGTGTGCAGGAATTAAAGGCAGCCCTTATCTCTGCTGAGGTAGAAAAACCGATTGATATGGAGCATATCAAACTTGCCTTGCAGGGTGATAACTTCGGCAACTTATGAAGCTGACACTTGAGGAGCGAATTGCCCACGGTGGGCATAAGGTTCTCCGGTGGATGATGGATAATGTGTATGTCAGACAAGACCCTGCCGGAAATATCAAAATGGATAAGGAAAAATCTACGGAGAAAATCTACGGAGAAAATCGATGCAGCAGTAGCAACCGTTATGGCACTTGACCGTGCAATTCGTAATCAGGGCAGCGAGGGAAGTGTATATGATGGCAGGGGAATTCTTGTTTTTTAAGAAAGAAAACCTCTCCGGCAGATGGAGAGGTTTGAATGATCATGGTTTTGTTTATGTATCGGAATAAGAACTGCATTTTTCTTCCAGCATTTTAAAATTACAGCATCTTGCAGCAAGGGAAGAATCCGGCTTGGCAATGCACTTCTGGTATAATTTCAGGGCTTTGTTTTGCAGAGTGTCCTGAACATTGTCAATCAGGGCTTTTTCTTTCTGGAGAAGGTAAACATAGTCGGTTTTTTCCTTTTCGTTGCTGAAAGAACGGAAACTTTCTACCTGATTATATTTTAACTGAGTAAGGTAGTTATCAGGAACCGGAATCATATTATTGATATTCAATACAGCATAAAGATATCCGGTGGATTCATCCTGGAGTTTGTGGAAATCCAGACTGTTGGACATCTTCTGATGTTTCGGTTTTGCAGAGGAAATAGGAACATAGTAGTGGAAATCTCCGATAGTAAGAAGAATTCCCACATGGAGTTTCAAACGTTCCCCATACTCCACATATCCGACATGGGAATCAAACTGTGTCAGGTAATTTATATATTTTTTATCGACAACGTACCAATCCATAGAGCCTCCTGAAAAGTAAAAAAGCGGGTGGATTACTCCACCCACTGCTGTTAACCGATTGTTTTAATTGGACAATCTAACCGCTTTTAAACGAGCATTTTAACTGGACGCTCTAACCGCTGCACAGATATTTCTATCTGTGTTTTTATTATATGCAATTTACAGCAAAAAATCAATGCCTTTAATTGCTAAAATTTTATGAACTTTTTTCGATATCTATGGAATCAATTTTATCACAGACAGGAACAAAAAGAAAGAGAGGGATAGCAGATGGGTATAAAAAGTTTGCTTGGTTTCGGTCAGGCGAGGGATAAGCCTGTACGGAATTACAGTAATGGTGAGTATTTGTTCAATTTCGGACGAAGCACCAGCGGAAAGAGCGTCAATGAAATGACAGCCATGCAGACTACTGCAGTTTATGCATGTGTGAGGATTTTGTCAGAAGCAATTGCATCACTTCCGATTCATGTATATCGATACAAAGATGGTGGGAAGGAAAGGGTCTGTGACCACCCGCTTTATACGCTCATTTCAAAGCGGATATGGGAATGTGTACAGCTTGAAATAAAACGCAGGAAAAAGTATCTGGAGGAGCATGGGACAAACGCCTATTCCCACCGGCCGGAAAGCAATCCATTTGCATCCAAGATAATTTGCGGAGACTGTAATAAGGTATTTGCACGGAAAGGCTGGCGGAGCAGCACGGGCGTTGATCGTAAGGTATGGCAATGCAGTGAACGCTACAAGGTCAAAGGAGTTATGGGATGTGCCAACCGTCACGAAGAGGAAGAAACGCTGACAAAGGCTTATCTGATGACTTGGAACGCACTGGTGGAGAATAGAGAGGATTTCATGGATCAGTGGACGGAGCAGCTTCAGAGCGAGAACCTATTGGAAGGTTATCGAGCAGAGAAGTTCATAGAATACACCGATGGGGCAGAACCTTTGACGGAGATGGATACGGACTTCATGCTGAAAACGCTGGACCACATCAAGGTCTTTGAGGACGGAACATTGTTGGTAGTGTTCCTGGACGGAACGGAGATTGAATGTAAAAATGAAGAGGAGTAAGAAAAGATGCCGATTGGGAGTTGCGATTCCTGATCAGCTTTTTTGTTGCAGATTTATGTATTGGTTACTTGTAATAATCTATAATTAGTGATATAATCTGAATTAGCACTCAACAAACAAGAGTGCTAACAATAATAAGAGAGGATAGAACAATATGAGTAAACAAGTATATATAAGTGCAGATTATGCAGAATACGATGGTGATCGTGATGTTGTTGAAGAATTGAACAAATGGGGAAGCGATAATCTTCATAAGGTTGATTTTATCGATATGTCTAAAGTAGCATCAGGGAGCGTTTCAAAAGATCCTGATTGCCGCATATGTGATTTGAAACAAGAGTTTAACAGACAAATCAATGCTTCATCTGCAGTTATCTTTGTTGTTGGAGATAAGACTGCATTGCGTACAGCAGGGAGTGCTTGTAAGCGTTCAGGTAATGACCAAGGTTCTTGTAATTGTACACCTTATAAACAAAATACAAATGGTACGAAACCATGTAAGGTATTTTTTACTTCTACTCCTGGTGAAAACGATGATGTAGGATGCATTAATTCATATTCGTATCTGAAACATGAATTTAAACAGGCTGAGAAGAAAAATAAAACAATTATTGTGGTTTATAATTCTCTTCGAAAAGAATCAGGTTGGCTTCCTTCTTATATGAAGAATTACGAAGATAGTGCAAGACCTTTTTGGACAACAAATTGTCGAGGTGATAAAGTAGGAGATTATGCATACATAAAAGAGGTGCTTGGATTTTGATTGATTTATTAAAGAAAAGTGCGACATGTGCTTTTGCTATCATTTCAGCAGTTTTTACTTTCGTTCCGGAAGCTATATTTGGAAAGGTTATATTGATATCAGAAGATGTTCTTAAACAATTCACTTTAGAGGGCTATACTTTAGAAATCAATATTATCGTGAATCGCATACTTACTTTTGTAATTGTATGGTTTATCGCAGCGTTTGGATATAAAGCATATTTACTTTTGCGAAATAAAGTTAGTATAAAAGGGAACAATTATAAAATTACAGTGGAATATGGCGATTTGCTCAAAATAAAGAATTGTAAAAGAGTAATTAATTTTGATGAATGTTTTTCAACACATGTTGGCACTGCTCCTGCTGATATAAAATCGACTTCGATTTGTGGACAGTATTTAACTGCAAATCCTAATCTAAATATTCAATCACTGTTATCAAACTCACAGCTAAAGCCGCTTAAGACTAAATCGAAATATCAGAGCAAAGAACGGTATGAATCAGGGAGAATAGTACCGAATGGGGATGACCTGTTGCTGGCATTTGCTAAACTGGATAAAAATGGATTGGGTAGATTTTTTACACGTGATGAATATTTGGAGTGCTTATCGGTATTATGGGAAGAAATAGATAAGTATTATGGGCAGCAAGATGTATGTATACCGATTTTAGGAGCTGGATTAACTCGCTTTGACGGAGGCTCAGGTGCATCTATTCCTCAGCAAGAATTGCTTGATATGATAATTTGGTCTTATAAATTAAGCTCTCATAAAATAAAATTACCTCGTAAGTTGCGCATTATATGTAGAAGAGATGAAGATTTTTCATTGGATAAAATCGATTCACAAGTATGATGCAAGTTAAAAAAATGCCGATTGGGAGTTGCAGTATATCCGAATCGGCTTTTCATCGGCTTTTTCTTGCTCTTTGGCAGATGGTAAAATAACAGGTGATATGGTAAAATAAATAGTATATTTGAGAAGTTTATTTAATACATAGAGATAGAAAAGAGGGCGATTGGTAGTGATCGAACGAGAATTATATATAAAAGTCTTGGATTGTTTGCATGATGAACAGTATTTGGCAAAAAAAGTGCAGATGATTCAAGAAAGGGATTTTCAAGTAATTGGTGATGTTATAATAAATATGCTTCTGGAAGAAATTGCAGAAGTTGATATTACTCAGATAAAACAAATTATTTGCATATATTTATGCTATAGTCAGGAGCAATATTCAAGACTCACTTATGAAGAATTGTGTGTATTAGTTTGTGAGCATGTTATACGGTTTAAGACATATCCAGCAGACGAATATCAGAAGATTGAAAAAAACTATGATGGAATAAAAAATAAATATGATTCTATTATTGCGGAAATAGATAGTAAGATGCAGTGCATCGATGATCTGATAAAAATAGACAAGGAGCATCCTCAATGTTGTGGTAGCTTAATAAAAAAGCAAAATCAGTTACAAGCAAGGAATAATGGAAATAAAAGTATTCTAAAGGATTTGAAAAAAATAGAAAATGAATATAATGCTCTATTTGATTCAATTCAGGAGAACTATGTTTATCGAGAAATGCTTAAGTATGCAAAAGAAAAAATAGAAACATATTTTGAAGGAACTATTTTCTTAGATACTGAAGATCCATATTTTTCATTGAGAAAAATAGCAATCGAAGTGGCACAAGAAGATAATGGGGAATTGAAGAACTATAAAAGTAATTTTGAAAATTATGACACATGTTTGGAATCTTGGAAAAATGCGGTGCAATCAATAAATAAGCCTTTCTATATGATTAAGATGCGAAAGGTTATAGATGATATAGAAGAGTTTTATTTTCAGAATGGTAATGGTGCATATAGGAATAGATTAGAAGAATTGATTGAACTCTGTAAAGAAAAAAGAGCAAAGGTTTTAGATAGTGATCAATGGATAGACCTGAGAACACATGATTTGAATAAGTATGTACAGGAATTAAAACAACATGTTTCAGAATATCAAGTGTTAGAGTATTTGAGGCAGAAAATAGATAGTTTGTACTGTTTGCAGGACCGGAAAAACGTCTTAAATACGGTTATCGATTCATTTGAAAACCAAAATTATGTTGTTTTTATGAATTTGGTCGTCATCCAAATTGAAGGTTTGTTTTATGATATGTTTGTGGATGCCAATATTCAGAATCGTTTGGACGGACAATTTGATTTGTTTGAAAAAGATGATCTGAAAAGCAAAATGGAAAAGAATGATACAAGTATGGGATTAGAAGAGGCAGCACTATACTTTAAGTTTTACTTTAACAGCATGATTCGTAATAAAGTGGCCCATGGAAGAAATTGTTTTAATGAAGAAGAGTACGAAAGAATTTCTTTTGAGTTGTTATTGGACCTTCAGTATGTAATACATTTGTTGGAAAAACACTCAGACACAAATGAAGCGGTTGAGTATATTAAAAATACTGTACGCTGGCTCGAATTTTCCTTTAGTGGTCAATGTACAGAGAAACAAATTTATGAAAAATTATTAAATTCATTAAATGGTAATGTCCTAAAACGCAGGAATAATTTTATTGGGTATGTCGATTCTCATCAGGAGTTGTATTGGATATTCAATCCTTATTATGAAGCAGCATACGAATATGCCGGGGTAATTGAATTGCGTGACAAATTGAGAGAGTACTTGACGAATGAGAATTTTTGGGATTATGTTCTGAAATATATTCAATCGTATGATGAGCAGGAAATTCCGCATATTAAGATTAAGCAGGAGTTTAAATCCAGAGTAAAAGCAATGCAGGAATATATCGCAAAGAATAAAAGACAAACATTACCATTGGTAAGTGAAGTGAGCAAAACGATGGAGGCTATGCAACTACATGATGCGGGTTAATATATTGTTTGAAAAGGGGGAAAATCTATCCCCCTAAGTGGGGGATAAACCTTTTCGCAAAAGGCAACAGTTTTGCTATTTAGTATAAGAAATAACTTTCACCGCATGTCGAGACGGTAGTTCTTTTGTCCCAACAGAAGCCGGATGACACGATAGAGATCGACTTAGACTTGGACGAGTTGGATGCTACCAGTGCCGAGTTGAAAGCAACCTATCAGGAAATCAAAGATTATGTGCTGAAAGAATTTGGCTTGAAGGTTTCAAATTTATATATTTCTCAAATCAAAAGGAAATGTGGAATCGAAGTAGGAGAGAACTATAATCTGCCAAAGACAGAAAATCCAAAAGTGCCACAGTGTCCGAAAGAGAAAGAAGATGCTATCAAGGCTGCCCTGAAATATTTTGCGATGATCTAAGGACATCACTGATTTCAAGGAGGAATAACACATGAAAAGCACATTTGAAAAAATGGGTGGAACCTACACACTTGGCACAGACGGAATTTACTATCCGAATCTTGTCAGTACAGATGAAGAACTGCATTATGGGAAATATGGAATGATGCGGAAAACATATCTGAAAGAGCATCGTCCGGCAATGTATTCACTGTATATATTGGAAGACAGATTGACAGAACATCTGAATGCGGTGGACGATGAAGCGCAGGAGCGGATGGATATTCTGATGCGTCAGATGATGGAGAAGCAGGGCATTGCGGAAGAATTGAAAGCTCGTGATCAGATGGCATGGGTTGGAGCTGTAAATAACATCCGGAATGCAGCGGAAGAGATTGTGTTAAAAGAATTAGTGTATATTTAAGGTAATGGAAAGCTCCTTCGGGAGCTTTTCGCTGTTTGGAAGAGATTATATAGAAAATGGGTTAAGAAGATGGTATTATTAAAGCAACGGGATTTTTTTATTATAGTATCTAAAATGTTTTATTCATTACAAGGAAATGGAATTGATGAATGCCATTAAACTTCCTAATAGAAATAGAATCTTTCGATATTCTGAATTGGAAAATTTGATAAGTACAGATTAGAGCACGTGTAGATGTAATAAGAGAACGAAAGGAAAAATATGGGAAAAAGCACAAAGAAGAAAAACAAAAAGGTTACAGCTCCAAAAGCAAATATTCAGGAATTAAGTATTTCTAGGGATGGCGGACAAATTGCACTCAGGGGGTATTCATATCAATTTTTGTATTCGTGTTATTTAATTCTTTCGTCATCAAATCCAAGCAATTTTTTCCAGATTGAGGGGATTGAAGATATTGATTGTATCATGCAGAAAAATGGTAGTAATGATATTACTCATATACAGTTGAAATATTCTGTCAACAAACAGGATGCCAGCTTTTTAACTGATGTGCTCAAAAATTTTCTTGAAGCATATTTGCTGGATCAAAATAGATTTTTTAAGCTTGTTTACGATTTCCCTGTTGCAAAAGGCCATCTAAGTAAGATATTTGTATCTAAGTTAGACGAAAAATCACGCACCCATTGGGCTGGCGTGATTTCAAATATCAAGAAAAACAATCCTTCTTGGAATTGGTCCGTTTATGATTTCGATAAATTTATTTCACATCTGTCATTTGAGAAGATTGAAAAATCTATACTTGCTACTGAAATTGAAAAAACCTTAATTAGAATTTATGAGATTAACACAGACAATGTTTCATTATTTGCAAATAGCATAAAAATTCTTTGCTTTGAAAAAATGGAGCAGCGGGCCTATGTGACCAAAGCAGAATTAGATTCCAAAATCCAATCTGTCAAAATAGATATCAGTAAGGGTCCTCAAAATCCAGCTCATAGTTGGATTCGTAAACTGGACTACTCTAAGCCTAGCATTGATGAAGGGTGTAGTTTTTACGAAGGGAAAAAAGCAACACCAGCAGATATAGTAAGTGGGTTTCCAATCAAACGACCGAGTTTAGAAAAAGATGTTATTAATTCTATTTGCGAAAACATGGTTACTGTAATTAAAGCTTCTAGTGGGCAAGGAAAAACCACGCTGGCTTTGCGGGCAGCTTATATTCTCCAAAATGAATATATACCATATCAGTTACTATGGTGTGATGAGATAAAAGAAATTGGGAATATTGTCCAATATTTCAAAGCAAGAATTCAGCTTGGTGAAAAGATTCTTATCTTAATTGACAATCTGGATAACCATCTCAGCAAATGGAATTATCTTGTTCAGCTCTTACAATCCGAATTGCATTGTCATTATAAGTTGCTCATCACATCGCGAGAGATGGATTGGTATAATTATAGTGGTGACTTGAGCAATATCCAGTCTTTGAAAGTAATTAAGCCGGTTTTAGAAGAAAAGGAAGCAATAGAGATATTCAATCTATTCAGAGAGGCTAAGCAGCTTCACCCAAGCATAACAAGCTGGCAAAGAGCATGGAATAAGATTGCAGAAAGGCAACTACTTATAGAGTATGTCTACTTGCTTACTCATGGTGAGATGTTATCAGAAAGAATAGCCTCACAAATATCCGAAATAGGACAATCATCTTCTGGCAAAGCAAAATGTGAAATCTTACGCAAAGTATGTTTTGCAGATCTTTGCGGAGTCAGGCTTTCTGCTATCAAACTTTCTGCAAGTCAATCAGAAGACTCTGGCTCGGATTTTGGGGAGCTTTTAAAAGGTATGGAATCGGAGTTCCTTGTGCATGTAAATGAAGAGAGCGGGTATATTGAGGGGCTACATCCCATTCGGTCAAAGCACGTTGTTAAGAGGCTGCATGAATTCCTGCCAATTGACAATACCGCCATTTCAGTTATGAAAATGGCGGACAAAGCGGACCTATCGATACTGTTTTCTCATCTGCCGGAGTTTACCCTGAACAAAGAAACGTTTTTCCGCGATGCGGTCGAGAGTCTATGGGATGAAAAAGACCTTTCAAACTATACTTCTGCAATACAGGGGCTTTTTTCAGGGAGTGTGATGCAGTATTTCCTTTCTAACCGGGCTGCGTTTGACGATGCAGATGCCCACGGCGGTCTTTTTCTTCTATCGACCGAAATGTGCCCCTTTGCTGTATTCGAGGATTTCGGTGTGTCGATGGATACGCTGGACAAAATGCGGGAAACATTTCCGGATAATAAGAATATAGAATATCTTTGCCGATTACGGGAGCGTATTCCCACCTGCTGTTTGCAGGAAACGTATGTCTATGTTTTCTGCGATTGTTTATATAGGAAAATGCGCACCTTTCGTTTTGACGGAATAAAGGACATCACGTCCTATACCTCCATTTCTGAGTGGATCTATAACATCAATCCAGAGTGGAATGTATCGGCCGGATTTTCTCTGGACGATCTTTGGAGCAAGCCAGAAAAATTGACGCTGGAGTGCGTTTCTACGCTGATGTATCTCTCCTACTGCGGAAACAGAGAGAAATATATGGAATTTGTGGAACGAAATCTTAAGAGTATTCTTACGTACCTTAAACAGTGGACCAGATCACATAGGGTATTTATTGATTCCGAAAAAAAAGCGATTCACATTAAATATATCCTTCGATTGCACAATATTAAAACGGGAAATGAGCAGAGCGTCTCAAGGCTGAAATTCCTTTGTAAAGCCTTGCCTATTTTTGATTTGTATTGCGCGGATGCTCTCAAGCCGACAGTTGATTTGCTATCGGCTTATCCTGTTCCCGACGATGCACATAAAGAAATGCCCATTAAAAACATTGTAATCATGTTCCATCAGAATCTTACGTCGCTATGGAACAAGACCATTATGAGCAATTACGAATTTGATACCGCGACAGAATGGTTAAATTACTGGTTTGATGTGAGAGAACATATATGTTTGCTTGCAGATAAGTGCTGTGCCTGTATTTACAAACTCCTTGGCGGAAAACCATTAGGGAGTTTGGCCGGGGAGGTAGATCAACTTCGTGAAGAATTTGCCCTAATTACTACTGGTGAAAAGCGATATCCTAAAGAAGATCGTCCTTTTGAAGAAAAAGCTACAGTGCCCGAGAGGTTAGGAAAAATAAAGAGTAAATACTTTCAAAGCATACAAAACTTTATGAATCAATTTGCAGGGTTCCTCATTAAGAATGAACAAAAACAAAGATTGGCTATGGTTAACCTCACAATAGCCAAAAGTGCTCTTGTGACAATGCAGAATTACTTTGCAGAAATTGCAATTGATTTTAGCTTTCAGGAAAGACAGTTGACTCTTTGTGTTATGGAAACACAAAACATAGAGCGACTAATAATGTGCTGTAGCTACTACCAGACACATTCGCCAAATAAGTATTTTAATAAATATCAAATTAGCAATTGGTATGACGGGCATTGTCGGGATGAGAGAAAGATAGTAGAAGACGGATTGTCGGAATTAGAATCAAAGTATTCGATTCATTTTCCTGATCAGATTTACACCATTGACATGTTGAGCTATTATCCCATCATAGTTGGTAATTTTGATATGGCATCGGAAAGCAATTTAACCGAATGTCTTCTGGGCTGTATCGCATTTGCTGATGCTCCCTTTGATTACCTAGTCATATTATCTGCAAACGAGTCCGAAGAAATAGATTCTACTGCTTTACAGTTCCCTCGACGGATGCTCGTTGACGTCAAGAAGGCAATCGAATCAGAAAATCATTCATTGCTTGATAAACTGGTGCCTCCATATCCTGTGAATGTGACAGCACAAATGCTTGACTGCTTTAGTGAAAAATATGATTTGCCTGAAAAAAAAGTCACCGATGTCGATGAACTTCCAATAGGATATATTGCAGAAGAACTATGGATATATTCTAAATCTGTGGAGTTGTTGACGGAACCAGAAGATGCGTGTTATCTTGCAGCTCAAACGCAAGATATTCAGCTCAACATTACGGAAATGCTTTGTTTATTGAAGAACAAGCTTCCGTTCAAAGATGTCGATTGGTTAATAGAAATTTGTGATAACGTATTTTCAGGAGAAAAATTTGATGACATTATGTTCAATAATGTTATTGAACATTTCATACAGAAAAAGATTGAACAGTAAAATCGTTGTAGCTTGATTGTTTTAGTAGACAGTGTCTATTTAATCGAAGAAAAAGAATGTTGATAGTATAGGTATTGAAAATGCTAGACTATCGGTCATAATGATGTTGAATACAATTCAGTAGACCAGTTGATAACTTATATTCCTAATCCGAAAGATAGAACAAAAAAGAAAACAGAATATTTGCTTGAATTTGAAAATGAGGCAATGCGTATGTTTCAAGCTATATTGGGAGTCTCTGAATATTTGTATCGTCTGAGGGAACTTGAACTTATGCATGATGGAAAAATTCCTATTATGGTTCAGGAAAGAGCAAATTGGCCGAAGAAGATAGGCCGCAATGAATTGTGTCCATGTGGAAGTGGAAAGAAGTATAAGCGTTGTCATGGGCGATGAGAGTATACAGAAATTCGTTCATTGTTTATTATAGAGTGCTTTATCGAAGAAGGAGGCCGCTTATTTGAAAAAGAAAAAAGATGAAATAACCATCCGTTCCAGTGCAGCAGAATACTTAACCTATGTTGCCTCTGTGGGTGATCAGCAGGACAGCATTGAGATGCGCTATGAGGATGAGAATATATGGCTGACACAGAAGATGATGGCCACATTGTACGATGTCGGCACTAACACTATAAATTATCATATTAAGAAAATCTTTGAGGACAGTGAGTTACAAGAGGATTCAGTTATTCGAAAATTTCGAATAACTGCCGCCGACGGAAAAAGCTACAGCACAAATCACTATTCCTTAGAGATGATCATTGCAGTAGGATTTAAGGTAAATTCTGAGCGTGCGGTGCAGTTCCGTAAATGGGTCAATCAAATTGTAAAGGACTATACCATCAAAGGCTGGGTTATGGATGACGAGCGTCTCAAACGCGGAACTTATCTGACAGAAAAGTATTTTGATGAGCAGTTAGAACGAATTCGTGAAATTCGAGCAAGTGAAAGAAAGTTTTATCAGAAAATAACTGACCTGTATGCCACAGCCATTGATTACGATAAGAATTCTGTAACTACCAGGAGATTCTACGCAACAGTTCAGAATAAAATGCATTACGCAGTTCATGGTCATACGGCGGCTGAACTGATTGTAGAAAGAGCTGACCATACAAGAGAGCATATGGGATTAACTACTTGGGCAGATACTCCTGAAGGCAAAATTAAGAAGAGTGATGTTACGGTTGCCAAGAATTATTTGAGTCAGGATGAAATGAAACAGCTGAATCGTATGGTTACTGCATACTTGGATTTTGCTGAGAATATGACATTACGGCATATTCCACTCACGATGCAGGACTGGGAAAAACGGCTTAATAGCTTTATTGAAATGTTTGATTATGGTATTTTACAGGATGCAGGGAAAGTGTCAGCTGAAATTGCAAAGCTTCATGCTGAGACTGAATTTGAAAAATATCGTGTTATCCAGGACAGATTGTTTATGTCTGACTTTGATAAATACATGCTGGAATTGGAAGAGAATGCGAAGAAATAACAGGATTGTTTCTCCCTTTCAATGCCGGATTTTCAGAAATGCTAAGGTTGAGTGCATGGAAAACTGGCTATCAATTAGAACGAAAAATAGCCGTTGACCCGTTTTTGTAGGAAGAACGGACAAGGTTGAGACAATGGCAGTTCCTCGGAAGATTTGACTTTTATGTTGGAATCACTATAATAGTAGAAACGAATAAAAAAGTTGAACTTTTTCCGTGGACAAACAAGGTTCAGGCTGCGATATGGATAGCGGAATGTATCAAGATTTTCTTGCTACAGAATTTGTAGATATGTTTCCGCAAACAAACGGAGATATTTTGGTACAAACAATATTAGCCGGGACAGGTTCCAGATGCCTGACATCAATCCGGACCTATCGAGCCATGTTGAGACGGTAGTTCTTTTGTCCCAATTGAAACAGAAGCCGGATGATTATATTAATGTCACGATTGAACTTGATAATGTGGATATAACATCTGCAGAGACTAAGGCAACATATGATGAGATAAAGAAGTATGTGGCTGAACATAATGCCGGCATGAAGGTTTCCAATCTGTATATCTCACAGGTAAAGAGAAAATGCGGAATTGAGGTTGGAAAGAATTTGCGCGTTGCAACGAGGAGAATGGACTGCTTGCAGGGCAATTCGACGACTGCCGCGACAGACTTGGAACTTGTTCCAAGTCCTAATTTACCTAAAAATGAAGATAGCAGGCAACCGCAGTGTCCAGAAGATAAAGAGAGTGCAATTGTGGAGGCATTGAAGCATTTTAAGATGAATAGTTAATAAAGAGAGGTGCAGATGCTATGCCAGGTATACTCGTGGTTGAAGATGATGAAAATTTAAATCGTGGAATTACATTTTCACTGAAAAAATCCGGATATGAGGTTTTTTCAGCAGAATCAGTGAAAAAAGCGAAAAGAATTGCAAGTGATCATAATGTGGATGTTACCATTTGTGATGTGAATCTTCCGGATGGGAATGGACTGGAATTTGTAAGGTGGATGAGATGCAATTATAATACATACATTATTTGTCTTACAGCACTAGATCAGGAGATGGATCAGGTCATGGGATATGAAGCAGGGGCAGATGATTATATTACAAAGCCGTTTAGTCTTTCGGTACTTCTTTTGAAAATAGAAGCACATTTCCGCCGCAGACAGGAGAAAACGGAAGCCGGAAAGATGATTTCGGGAGATATCGTATTTATCGCAGGAGAAATGAAAGTCCTGATAAAGAGTCGTGAAATCAGTCTGACAAAAACGGAGTTGAAAATGCTGACTTTTTTTCTTCAGAATCCGAAACAGATTCTTTCAAAAACACAAATATTGGAAAATGTGTTTGATCTGGAAGGGGATTTTGTGGATGAAAATACAATCGCTGTCAATATCAGAAGACTCCGTGAGAAAATCGAAGACAATCCGGCTGCACCGGTCTATATCAAGAATATCAGAGGTCTTGGGTATATATGGAATCAGGAGGTAAGGCAGTGACAAAGAGATATCGCAAGAAGATTACAGTAGTGTTCTCCTTGGTATTACCTGTCATATTATTGTTTGCAATATTAAATTGCTTTACCACGTATGTGTTTTATGAAGATTACAAATATAAAATGAATCTTATGACAGAGATTGCTGCAAAGGAAGAATTTTCCGGGCTGGATGCTGTTTCGGAATTGCTTAAGGATAAGGATATTGAAACCAACGAACAGGGAAAGCAATTATTGGAGCAATATGGATACTGGGGAAATAAAGGGAATGCATTTTATTCGCAATTCCAGCATCAGGTTATGGTGATCGGTGCTGTAAGCACTGTGATATGCGTGTTTTTTTTGACTTTTTTACTTTATTGGAAGAAAAAAGAAGATGCGTGTCATCAGAAAATATTAGACCAGTTGGAAGAAATTCTGATCAGATTCCGTGAAAATAAATTTGATGATTTACTGAAAACGGAAAATTACGCAGAACTGGAAAAATTGAATGACCAGCTTGAAGCAATCGGACATCATATTCAGTTGCTAAAGGAAGAAGCACGGACAGAAAAAGAGAGCACGAAAGAAATGGTTTCTGACATTTCACACCAGTTAAAGACACCGGTTGCAGCTTTGGATATATGTTTTAGTGTGCTGATGCAGAATGACTTAAGTGCCACAGAACAGGAGGAGTTTCGTATCCGTTGTCGGAGTGCTCTGGATGGACTGGAGACATTATTGCAGTCGCTTCTTGAAATATCCAAGATGGAAACTGGACTGATTCAGATGAATAAGAAAAAACTTCCACTTATAGATACTGTCATATCTGCTGTGAATCGTACATATCCAAAAGCGGATGAGAAAGAAATTGAATTCGTTTTTGACTATGAAAAAGAGCTGGAAACATGCACGATTATGCAGGATAAAAGGTGGCTTGGCGAAGCTGTGATCAACGTTCTGGATAATGCGGTCAAGTACAGTCCGGGTGGTTCAAAAATATTTATCCGGTTACAAAAAAGAAACGATCTTGTAAGAATGGAAATTGAGGATCAGGGAATTGGTATTCCGCAGAATGAGTATCACAAAATTTTTCAACGATTTTACAGAGGAAGTTCCAGGGAGGTCATGGAAAAGAGTGGTACAGGAATCGGACTTTTTCTATCGAGAGAAATTATCGAAAAGCACGCAGGTATGATTACGGTAACCTCCGGTAAAAAGAAAAAAGGAAGCACGTTTGTGATTCAATTACCATATGTTAGTTAAATTTTAAATGAGCAGAAATCTTACAATTCTGTAAGACTTCTGCTCGTTTTTGAAAGTGAAATGAAAGATTATCCTGATACAATTTGGATGTAGGTTGAAAAATGACCAAATATATAAACAGGCAAAGAAAGCGTGCTGAAAAGGTACGTTTTATAGAATTGAAAAGGAGGTAGCACATTGAGTGTGATATTAGAAACCAAGCAGCTTTGTAAGTTTTATGGCGCAGGTGAGAATCAGGTCAAAGCGGTCAATCAGGTGGACATTCAGATTGAGCAGGGAGAATTTGTCGCAATTGTTGGAAAGTCAGGTTCCGGTAAAAGTACATTACTTCATATGCTTGGAGGGCTAGACACCCCGACAAAAGGCAGTGTTACTTTAGCAGGGAAAGATTTATACAGGATGAAGGAAGATGCCCTTGCTGTTTTCCGCAGAAGAAAAATCGGATTTGTTTTTCAGGCATTTAATCTGGTTTCATCTGTTAATGTCTGGGAAAATATTGTACTGCCACTGGGGCTGGATGGAAGAAAAGTGGATGAAGCGTATGTAAATGATATTATTGCAACTCTGGGGATTGAAAAGAGGATTTACAATTTGCCAAATCAGTTATCCGGAGGACAGCAGCAGAGAGTAGCAATTGCAAGAGCACTGGTGAATCGTCCGGAAATTATATTTGCAGATGAGCCGACAGGAAATCTTGATTCCAAGACCAGTGATGAGGTGATCGCCCTACTTAAGATGACAGCAAAAAAATATGGACAGACAATTGTAATGATTACCCATGATGACGAAATTGCACAGGTCGCTGACCGTATTCTGGTGATTGAGGACGGACAGGTGGTGGATTTCAGATGAAGACAATAAGCAGGATTGCATATAGCAATGACAAAAAGAACAAGACAAGAAGTATACTGATTATGATGTCCATATGTCTGACTACGATGCTGCTTGTGATTATCAGTACTGTGGGAAATGGAATGATACGTTTGCAGAAAAGTCAGGCGGCAGGCTCATACGGAAGCAACTACGGCCTGTTTATCGTCGCAGATGGTACGCAATTAAAAGAAGTGGAACGCAGAGCTGAGATATCTGATATCGGCATCATGTGTACGGAGGGCATCCTGAAAGGAAATGAAAATGGCGGCTTTGTCAGTGCGGATGAAACGGTCAGGAAAATGCTTCCCTATAATCAGGAATATGTGTTGAAGGAAGGTACCTATCCGGAAAAGGCGCAGGAAATTGCCGCAGGACGCGCTTTCTTTGATGCAGTGGGATACCATGATGTAAAGGTCGGAGACACCGTAACATTGGAGTACCGTTCCGGCATGCAGTCGGAATACGCACCGGTGGAATTTACTGTCAGTGGGATTTTATATGACAGGGATGAATATACCATCGAGGCTTCCTATGTTGTATTCGGTTCGCAGGTTTTTTATAATGAGCGTGTTGCGGAGGGTGACAGGCAATATAATATCTATTTTACCTTGAGCGATTCTGCAAATGTATCTATGAATAATGTTGCGCCTGTTATAAAAGAAATCGCGGATTTCTGCGGCATTGACCAGAAAAACGTGATCATCAATGACCTCTACCTGCAGTGGGTATTGCAGCCGAGCTATGAAATGATTGTGGTTTGTGGAACCCTGATCCTCGGAATCGTGCTGTTTTCCGTTGTGGTCATTTATAATATCTTCCAGGTCGGGATCGCCCAGAAGGTTCAGGAGTACGGAAAAATCAAGGCGCTGGGTGCAACCAGAAAGCAGATGAAGCAGTTGATTTTTCGTGAGGGCATTCTTCTGGCGGTTCCTTCGATACCGCTGGGGCTGCTGTTTGGTTTCCTGATTGCAAAAGTCAGCTTCAACTGGCTGGTGGAGCAGGGAAATCTGGTATCGTCCGGAATCAAGAACCATCAGGTGCCTCTGTTTTCACTGACAATTATGCTCATCTGCATTTTTGTATCGTTTCTTACGGTCGTTTTGGCTCTGCGCAAACCCATGAAAATTGTTTCCCGGATTTCACCCATCGAAGCGACACGGTATCTTGACGGCTCCAAAACGCAAAAACAGGGCAGACGAAAAGGCAGAAAAGATGTCACCGTTTTCTCCATGGCAATGGCAAATGTGACAGGCAATTCGAAAAGAACCATTGCTACGATTCTTACCATGGGGCTTTCCTGTGTATTGTTTGTAATTATCTCTAATTATGTTGGAAATATTGACACGGAGCACGAGGCGCGGATTGCAATCAACCATGGACAATTTGAGTTGCAGCTGGATTATTCCCAGAATTATGATGAAGCCTATTTGGAGAATAATCTGGACACAATCCTACAGAACAACCCACTGAATGATTCAATGATTGAAGAAATCAAAAGCATTCCAGGAGTGACAGATGTCATGACGAGAGAGATTGTCTCTGTAAATCTGAACGGAACAA
>OAWA01000356.1_pt1 | contig 36964 bp, 36 predicted proteins | sample 1516971 | NCBI WGS metagenome assembly OAWA01 (sample SAMEA2580097, study PRJEB22360) | human gut metagenome | biome: human gut; feature: human-associated habitat; material: faeces | place: Denmark | collected 2008/2010
TATTCTAAAATATTTTTATTAGTTTTATCATGATGTTTCGCATAACCATTCATAAAATTTGTATAATTTTGCAGAAGTGTTTCAAAATTATTTCTTAATTCTTTTGGAACACCTTTAGATTCCATATAATTTCCATATTCTGATTTCATATGTTCTAAAGTTTTAGAAGACTCAAAAAATTCTTTAAAAAATGTTTCTAATGCCTTTCTAAATAAATCTGCTACATTACTAGCATTATCCCAAGATAATTTTGAATACTCTTTAAGTGCCTTTACAAACGCTTTATGAGATAAAGGATATTCTTTTAACCAAATCAAGACACTAGAAACAAGTGCATCATCTAATTCTTTAGCCCCTTTAGGAAAGATAAAATAATCATTACCGTCTTTGACTAATTCGTATGGTATATGTGATATTTCTAAACAATTTTTTATCATATTTATTAATTGAGTTTTCTTAAATTTCTTTATTTCATTGTCTTTTTGACAATTAACAAAAAATATGTAATAAGGTAAAAACTCCTTTACAGAGCTTTTATTTGCATTAAAAATTTGCATAATAGCATTCCAAACATCATATTCTCGAATATCATGAATTACAGGATATCCAATTTCCATACAATAATTATAATATTCCCTTATCGACATTTGACATTTCATATACTGATCATCATCAATCAAATTCCACATACGATGGAAAAATAAATTTTCTAACTCTTCATTATCAAATCCAATGCCTAACTTCTTCCTATAGCCTATAAAATCCATTCTAAAACCCTCCTTACATCCATAAAATAAATAGCTCTTTATTTTAACATAGAAATTCAAAATAAATTTAATCCTTTAACAATAATTAAACAAATTTTAGAAAAACTATTAATTTAAATTTCTAATTATTTTATGCTTGTCAATTTGCATATCATTTTTATTCTTTTCTACTAATTTATTTATTGGATCACTTGTTAGCATATATTCTTCACAATAAATTAATAAATCATCTTTATCAAATCTTGGTACTACTATTTTGTCTTTCTTTATATTTTTCATAAATTGAAATGTAGTAACAGGATTAATTAAATATTCCATAAATTCCTTTGGATCTGGATAACCCTTTGCCCATAAATTTTTAATTCTTTCTTTTTTCAAGTTTTTACTATCAAATTCTATTAATTCTAAGGTTGGACTCACAAAATACTTCAAATATGTTGAATCATCTGTGATAAAAACTTCATTTTTCTTTATTGGTGTAAAATCATAGGCATCAGTACAAGCAATTAATATTATATGATCATCATCATAAGGCTCTTCAGGTAAATTAATAGAAACCAATTCTTTTATTTTTTTCCAATCTTTTTTTATAGACTTCTTTCGACGATTCAACTGCTCAATTGCTTTATCAATATTCTTTTCTCTTTTTTTCAATTCATTTATATCATAAGATGTCATTATTGATTTAAGTTCAGTAAGAATCAAATAATTCCCCAACGTCAAAATAACATCAAACTCTATTTCCCTACCATCATATGCACAAAAAATTATTTTGTTAGTATTGACTTGAAAATTAGACAGACCAGTATTGCACGTCGCATTGCTAAGTTTATTTATAAACTCTTTTTCAAATTCACGTCCGACATCTGAGACATTTTTATCATATGATATAAATTGCCTTTCGATAAATCTATCTAAATTTACTTGATCTATTAAGCCATGACTTAAAACAATTTGTTTCTTGCTAATTTTCACTAATGGTTGAGAGAAAATATCATCATTTTTGTTATTTGTTTCATGAAAAATAAATTTATCAATTAATTTTTTTGAATATTCAAGTTTAAAGCCATGTATTCTTGTTAATTCTTTGACTAAATATGAAATATCGATAAGTCCTATTTCTTTAATTAATGTTTCTTGATTTTCTATATTTATACATTTACTTGATGAATAGAATAAAATCATTGATATAGTATATATATAAGAATACGCAGTTAATAAATCTATAATTTTTGTTTCTCCAACTGAACACTTTAAATAATATGTCTTGGTTAAATCTTTTACAGCTTGTATTTTAATATTTGAAATTGCCTCTAATTTTAGAAAATATTCTTTATCTGGCTGATATTTACTAAAATCAAACATTATTTGTGTATCTCTTTGTTTGTTTATTAATTTATTATTTTTGCATTTCTTTTTCATCTATTATACCGTAAGTACTGAGTGTCACATTTGAAACTATTAGATATTCTCTTCTAAGTATTCCTACTCTTCTCGCAGCATATTTTTTTTCATTTTCTAATAAGAAAAAATAAAAAATATTATCATCTTTTTTATATTTTTTAGGACTATAATATCCATATCTTACACTTTCCTCCATACGACATAAAAGATATCTTTGCACAGAAATATATAGATATTCTTTAAACGAAATATTCTTATATGGCCTTATATCATTAATTTGTAAATCTTCAATTTTTATGTTACTTTTCATTTGTTTACCAAATCTATAATATAAATAACGAATTATTTCATTCATACTTTCAAGAGTTGATTCAAAATTATCATTTATAGAAGTTTTACTATTTTTATCATAGTTTAATGATTTATTTGCAACCGACAATTCCATCCCAGTTACATATTTTTTATTAAACAATTTACTGCTGTTTGAAACTAGACGAAACTGATCTTGAAAAAATATCATAATCAACATTAATTGTTCTTCAAATGATAATTCATTAATTTCGCATTTTTCCATTCTTTTATCATTAACTGAATTCATATTATAAAGGCATTCAGTATAAACAATGATACTTTTAATATCATCCAAAATTTTTTCATTAATATTTAAATTTAATTTTTTACAATTCTTTAAAACACTACCTAAGATTTGATATGTCTTATTATAATCCTGTTCCGTATATCTTATTCCCATTGGATTTTTTATAATATTTGCATTAAATAAAAAATGTTTTAAATCATACTCATATTCTTCTCCTATATTAATTTTTTTATCATAATCCATCATTAAACGTAACAAAACAAAAATACATGAATTTAAGTTATTCTTCTTATAATTTTCATTGTATTTCTTTATAAATTCTTCTTTCAAACATCATATCCCCTTTTCTACTAAAAATATTTTAATAAACTAATAAATCATTAACATATCATTCAATTTAGAAAAATAAGTTCTTCTTATATAATTTTTTATTTCCTCATTATTTTTTATCATAATGATAACTCTTTGTTCATAATTATCAACTATAGTCCTGCTGCAAATATCTTTTGTCATAATATGTTTTATTTTTATAAACCTTATTGCTTCATTATAATTTTTTTATCAACAAAATCATTTATCTTTTCAAGAACAAGATTATATTTGCCTTCTAGTATTTTGTCGTTTGCCAGAGCATCTAATTCTCTTTTTAAATCACTTAGTGTTTTACTTTTTAAAAAATTTTCCTTAAATAAATTATTGATATATTCTTTAGCATACGCAGTTGCCATATCTTCTTTTAATTCTTTTATTTTATTCCAGAATTTATCATAATAATTTGAAGACTATTTTCCGCAAAACAAAAATAATTAACGGCTTCTTTAATAATAGTTTGATCACATAATAAATTTTCTATTTCATTAACCTGTAACGAATATATTCCTTGTTCTTCCCATTTTTCAATTTGTTCAGGTAAATGATAATCTCCATCAATGATACCAAATGCTTTTGTTAAAAAATCGCCTGAATAATTAAATGCCCTAACACTTTCTATAACATCATTATGACCTCCAATTGGTACAACTTTCAAATTAGGAAAAAGAATTGAATATAGTTTATGATCTAAACTATCTTTCGTACCTTCACAAAATAAAATATTATTTCGACTTCCCACAATTTCCATAATTAATTTTTCAGGAAGAACATCATTTTTTGGAAGTTCTGTAAATTCCCATTCATATGGTAGCTTGAAACTTTTATTCCATATAATAGTACTATTGATACGTGTAGATACAAAATCTAAATTATGTGTTAAATAAATAGATTTACAATCATTTCTTTTTTCTTCTAATCGATTCCGTAAAACTGTACATACGTTTATATTTAAATGGTTTTCAGGTTCATCAATTATAATATAAGAATTTTTTGGTGCTAAAATAACATGAGAAATATAATAAAATATAGATTTTTCACCATCACTTAAATCATTAAAAGAATAATTAATAATCTCATGACCACTTGCATATAATTTGTAACTATTAAAATTCAAATTTCTATCCTTGATAATGTCATTCCATAAACTTAGAATTTCATCAATATAAGACCGGTCTTTATCATTTTTATTTCTATATTTCATATCTGTAAATTGTGCATATTGACTAAATAACGCTGAAATCAATTTTTCCATATCAGATTTATATATATATTCAAAATCTTGATTATTTGGCATTTTATCCATTCTTTGAAAACTATGTACCTCTCTTCTAATTCATTGCCTTGCAATAATATATTATTGCGATCCTTATAATTCAAAGAATGTTGTGCAGCAAGAATAACAACATTGCTTCTTGGAAGATTTCCTTTAAAAAAACGTGCAAATGTACTTTTTCTTGAACCGTTGGCTCCAATCATAACAAGTGTACCATCAAAACTGCTAATAGATGAAAAAGTAGTATACTTTGCATATGTTATAACTAATTCATTAAAATATCGCTCATATACATTAGGTAAATCTCTAATAAACTCTAAAATGTTCACTTACATTCACATCTATTTTTATTCGAAGATATTTTTCTTTTAATTCCATTATTTCTTTTTTCATAGATTTAAAATGTGTTACTTCGCCTTCAAAATCTTTATTGAATATTATCAAGATACTACTCATGTATTCATCATAGAATTTTGTCATATCACAGATCGAATTTAAACAAGCAATAATACCTATCTAATCCTTTTTTTATTTTTTTAATTTCATTTTCAGTTAGCATAACAATCCCACCATCAGCTTATAAAACCGCTTACATTTATAATTAAAAAATAAGAGTAACACCAAAAATGCTACCCTTCATAACAGATTATTTCTTTTCAACAATATTATCAAGATCCTTAAAGATAGAGTGTGTTGGTACAACACCTCTTACTCTTGATAATGGATAAATATTACTATGTCTTCCTATCACAGTTCCTGGATTTAATACACTGTTACATCCTACTTCTACATAGTCTCCTAACATCGCTCCCATTTTCTTTAAGCCTGTTTCAATATTTTCATGATTAAAACGATCTTTTACAACAACTAATGTTTTATCACTTTTAACATTACTTGTAATAGATCCTGCTCCCATATGAGATTTATATCCTAAGATAGAATCTCCTACATAATTATAATGAGGAACTTGAACACTATCAAAGATAATAACATTTTTTAATTCTACTGAATTACCAATAACGCAATCTTCTCCAACTAAAGCACTTCCTCTTACAAAAGCACAATGTCTTACTTCTGTTCTTGCTCCAATAATACAAGGTGCTCCTAGATAAGCACTATCAAAGACTTTAGCATCTTTATGAACCCATACATGTTCACTTACTTCATTATAATCATCACCGAGTGATGATCCTAATTCAATAATAAAATCTTTGATTCCTTTTAATGCTTCCCAAGGATATTCATATTGTTGCAAATATGAACTTGCTTGAGTATGATTTAAATCATATAAATCTGTTATTTTATACATATTAACATCCCCTTAAATCATTTATCTTTTTCAACTAATGTATGAATATAATCATTTACTTGATCATGTAAGTCTTCTCGATCTAAAGCAAAATCAATAGTTGCTTTGATAAATCCAAATTTATCTCCCACATCATATCTCTTTCCTTCAAAATCATAAGCATACACTGCTTGTCTATCTAATAATCTTTTAATAGCGTCTGTTAATTGGATTTCTCCCCCTGCTCCTTTTCCTTGTGTTTCTAATAATTCAAAGATTTCTGGAGTCAGTACATATCTTCCTAATACCGCCATTTGACTTGGTGCCTTTTCTGGTGCTGGTTTTTCTACCATATCTGTTAATTTTACAAGTCTTCCTTTGGCTGGATGTGATTTTGATGGTTCAACAATTCCATATTTACTAACATCTTTTTTCGCTACTGTTTGTACTCCTACAACAGAAGCTGATGTTTGTTCATATTGTTCGATCAATTGTTTTAAAGCAGGTTTCCCTTCTTTATTGACAACCACATCATCTCCTAATAAGACTGCAAAAGGTTCATCTCCAATAAATGATTTAGCACATAAGACTGCATGTCCTAATCCTTTTGGTTCTTTTTGTCTGATATAGTAGATATTGGCCATATCTGCAATATCTTGAATCATTTTTACTTGTTCAAGTTTTCCTGATTCTTTTAATCTTTCTTCAAGTTCATAGTTTTTATCAAAATGGTTTTCCATAGCATGTTTATTACTATTTGTAATAATTAAGATTTCTTCAATTCCACTATCTACTGCTTCTTGAATAATGTATTGAATTGTTGGAATATCTACGATTGGCAACATTTCTTTAGCGATTGCCTTTGTTGCTGGTAAAAATCGTGTCCCTAATCCTGCTGCTGGTATAATTGCCTTTCTTACTTTCTTTTGCATGATCTAGTTATCTTCCCATTCAAATCCTTCACATTCAATTAATTGATCTTCCTCAAAATCTTTCGATGAAACTTTTCCTAAGATATCGTCCCATTTCATTGGGCTAATTCCATTTCCAGGTCTTTTACATGTGATATTTTCTTCAGTGAATATATCACCTTTTTTGATTTGTTTTTTTGCAACGATAGATTTTCTTGCAATTTTTTTATTTTTTCTTTCTGAATCTGTTACTCTTTTTTTACCATCACCTATAATAACTTCAGCCCTTCTAACAGATTCACATAGTACTTTTAAATCATCTGGCATAATAGAAGCTTTATGATCTGGTCCTTCCATATTACAATCTAAAGTAAAATGTTTTTCAATAAAACAAATATCATATGCCAATGCTAGAATAGGTGCAACAAATCCTCTAGAATGATCTGAAAAACCTATTTTATAATTAGGAAATGCTTTATGTAAATCACTAATTGCAGATACATTTACATCAATATCTTCTGTTGGATATTCTGTATTGCAATGTAAAATAATAATTTCTGCAGGAGTTCCTGCGTTTAAAATAGATAAAGCATTATTAATTTCATCAATCGTAGCCATACCAGTTGATAAAATAATTTTTTTATTTTCAATTTCTAGTTGTGCTATTTTTCTTAAATATGGTAAATTTGTTACTTCTCCAGAAGGTATTTTCCAAACGTTTTGTTTGATTGAATATAAAAAATCGATTGATTCATCATCAAATGCTGTAGAAAAAACATCTAAACCTAAATCTTGAGCATATTTTCTTAAATTCATGTAATCATCATGAGATAACTCTAATTTTCTTGTCATTTCTAATTGACTTTCTTGATTACCTGTATTTTTAATTTGGTATTCTGCTTTAGGTGCATATTTTGAAATTAATAACGATGAATTAAATGTTTGGAATTTTACAGCATCAACACCACATTCCTTAGCTTTATCAACCATTTTATAAGCTAAATCAACATTTCCATTATGGTTACACCCAATTTCAGCAACAATATATACATGTGACATTTCTATTTTTCCCCTTTCAAATTAAATTCTATATCATAAAATTTCTTTTTTAAGTCAATTCCATTTTCTAAATATTTATTAATGATATCTATAATTTGTTGGCTTGTGGTTCCATTTCCATATGGACTTTCCATTGTTTTTATAGAATCCCTAAACGAAGAACTTAAGCCTTTAGAAATGGCATCAAGTATAGCTCTTTTATTTGGATTGCAATCAATAATACTCTCACATTTGATTCTACCTTTTTGTCGGTCTCCAATATTAATAGTAGGAACTCTAAAAGATGGAGCTTCTAAAATACCACTTGATGAATTTCCAATAACTAGACGTGCATATTTCATAGCACTTAAGTATCTCACCATTCCTAAGCTAAATTCAGTATAAAACTTTTGTGGATACTTTTCAGCATATTGATCTATTACTTCATTAATTTTATTTCCACCAGCATCAGCATTTGCCTTTGTAATAATAAAATTCATATCTTCTACTTCTAAGAAAGCATCCAACATTTCTTTTACTTGTTGAACTGCAGTACCTTCTTCTAAAGTTACTGGATGAAATGTTACTAATGAATAATTATTTAAAGGAAATGATAAATTTTTTTCCAAATCTTCTTTTGTCATTAAAGATTGCGTTAATATATTTTCTACACCTAATCCACCTACATTAAACACTCTATCGGGTGATTCACCTAATTGAATTACTCTTTTTCGATATGGTTCACAACATGTAAAGTGTAAATAACTACATTTTGTAACAGAATGACGAACAGCTTCATCGATAGCGCCTTCTGTAGTTTCACCACCATGAATATGTGCAATTGGTATATGTTGATTAATAGCAGGAATAACCGCACCAAATAATTCATAGCGATCTCCTAATACCAATAATAAATCAGGTTTAACATCTTTAAAATGTTTACTACACCCTAACATACATTCAGCAATAGCCCTATCCATATCAACGATTTCCTCATCATCTTTCAAAATAGGAAGTTTAATACTAATTGGAATTCCATCTTTTTCAATTGCTTGATATGTGTTACCATACTTGGCACTTAAATGAGCACCTGTGACAATTAAATCTAACTCTAGATCAGGATGTTCTACTATCTTTTTTAAAACAGGATACATTAAATGATATTCTGCTCTTGTTCCTGTTAAAACACTTATTTTTTTCATACAAGCTCCTTTCTATTTTACTATGCCTACAACCGTTTCTCCGTCATTTACATTTCTAAGAACCGTACTTCCTGCTCCCACAATTACACGATTTCCAATAGTCAATCCTTGTAAAACCGAACAATTTAAACCAAAATGACTTTCATTTCCAACATGAATATCACCAACAAGAACACTTCCAGGTGCTACATGAACAAAATTTCCAATCCTGCATCCATGTTCAATAATACTTCCAGTATTAATAATACAATAATTTCCAATTTCAACATCAGAATTTATTGTAGCACTTTTTCCAATATAAGCCATTTTTCCCAATCTTACATCTTTAGCTAAAACAGCATTAGGGTCAATAATAGTTACAAGTTCAAAGCCAATGTTTTCAGCCATTTCAACTAATTTTTTTCTAAGTGAACAATTTCCAACACTACCTACTGTAATATGAGCTTTCTTTACACCTGATTCAAATAACTTTGGAAGAATATCATCTGTACCTAATACAGAAATTCCATAAACATCTGTTCCTATTGGTGTGGCTGGATCTGTTATTCCTACAATTTCATAAGAATCCAAAAGTAATAACGAATCCAAAACACCTCTGCAATAACCACCTGCACCTATTAAAACTAATTTATCCTTCATTAGTAATACCTTCTTTCCACGTCTTTAAATTAAAATAAAAAGCTATACTGAAAAAAACTGCTAGAACACTTATTAATAATAAGTAAAGTATTGATGCACCTCTTAAACCATATAAACTAACAACTAATTGAGATAAAACAATTGCTAATACGCCACCAATTACATAACCTATTAAAATAATATTTTGATTTCTCATTAAAGTAATAATTGTCGTTAAAAAACCAACATACGCTAGAATTCCTCCTCCTAGCATTAAAATCAATAAATCAACCTTATAATTTGATAAATCACAATTATATAAAATTGATAATACCGGTATTCCTAATACATACGATCCAATTAAAGCCACAATAGTTATAATTAATATAACAACTATCTGTCTTTTAATTAGCTGAAAAAATTGATCTTTATTCTTTGTTTCATAGCAATTGGCAACAGTTGTTAAAATAGGTTGAAATACAAAGTTGTTTAACAATCCTATTACAAAAACAGGCATTGAAATAAAACCATAATATGCTTGTAATTCAGAACTTAATAAGGCATCAATAGCATATTTTGGTGCATTTAATATATAAAAAGACAAAAATGAACCAGCAAAAATTGGAAAACAATCTTTTAAAATTCTTTTAGCATTAAAAAAATCAAATTGAATTTTAGGAAGATTAAATATTGAATATGTAATTTTTAATAAATAAACAAAAATAAAAGTTGAAAATACACATGTAATAATAGACGATATAAGCAAATCTTTAAATATAATCGAACATACGCATAAGCAAACTGTCGATAAAATGAGTCTAATAGACATACATTTACTTGCAACATCTAATCTTTCATGTTGCTGATACATCCCATGAAAAACATCTTCAACAGAATCAATCAATTTTAAATAACACATTAAAAAAACTATAACTGTTTTATCAAATGCATATTGATTACTAATACTCAAAAAACAAACATAAATACATGTAAAAATAATCATCAATATACTAACAATTACTCTATTTGAAAAATAATCATTAAAACTATATTTTTCATTTACATCTGTTACTTGATAATTTCTTACACCATATTTTCCTATAGTAATAACAAGGTTAGCAATAGCCCATGCAATAGTAAAAATACCAGCATATTCCATATCTAACGATCTAGTTAAAACCATAAGAATTATGACGGATTGAAATGCATTTATCAATCCGCCAATTGTATTCCAAATATAGCTATCTTTCTTTATATTTTCTTTTTTTCCTAATACAAAGCTTCTCATTATTTTACCTCTAAAACCCTATTTAACCATTCAATAGCCATTTCAAACCATTTTGAAACATTTGGAGACTTCATATGGTTATTTAATATGTTACCTTTATTAGTTAATATGTTGTTTAAAGATAACCCATGTACGCCATATGTAAACATATGATATTCAACAATTCCCTTAACTTCTACTATTTTTTTTACAAATTCAATCGATTGTTCACAATCTACTAAATCATCTTCTTGTGTATTCCATATAAATGCTGGCGGATAATTACCATCAACATACAGTGTTGGATTTATACAATCAAGAATATCCATATCAGATACCATTAATCCAAATTTCCCAAACTTATTAGGATGATTTTCATAATATGTTTTCATATCAATAAGAGGATATCCTAATATTGTAGCATTTAATTTAACACTTTCGTAATTATATCCTAAACATTCAGCTATATTTTTACAGCCAAGTAATGATGCAAGATGTCCACCGGCAGAAAAGCCACAACAAATAATTTTATTTGAATCTATTTTAAAATTGTTTGCATTTTTTCTAATGTATTTTAGAGACTCAAATCCTTCTAAAATTGGGTTAGGATACTTAGAATCATCATTACATGAATATTCTAAAACAAAACATGAATATCCTGCATTTAAAAAAGAAAAAACAACTGGCGAGTTTTCACAATCTTCAATTCTTTTATATCCACCACCTGGTAAAATTAATACTGCTGGATTTAAATCATTATTCCATTTATCAGTATTTCTTTTTAATTGATATGATGGTTTTATAATATAAGAATAAAGAGTTGCACCATTAAAAATATGAATTTTTTCTTTATCCATTAATATCACCTATCATTAATGATTTATATTCTTCTTCATCAATAAAAGGATACATATCTTCGATAGAAGGTGTTACAAATTCACCTTTATCATTAATTCTTGACATTACTTTTGGAGTGATTGGATCATCTAAGCGTTGTTCCACTTCTAAGATAACTTGACCTTCTTGACTGAATAACCAATCTAAACATTCGTCTAATTCGCCATTTGAATGACAACATTTATATCCATATCCAAATGTATCAGCTACTTTTTCAAATGAAGGGAAACTTACTCCACTTTCCGCATCACACCCTACGTTAAATCCACTAAAGAAGTTTTTACATGTTTGTCTAAAAGCATTGTATCCATCATTAGAAAAAATCACAACTTTTACAGGTAAATTATAATGTTTAATTGTTTGAAGCTCTTGCAAGTTCATCATAATACTTCCATCACCTGTAACACAAATTACTTCTTTTTTACTTGCTACAGCTGATCCTATTGCTGCTGGTAAATCATATCCCATTGAACCACAGTTATTATTTGCAATTACACGTGAATTTTCATGTTTAATACCAATTTGTAATTTAGAACTTATACCCGTATTATTTCCAAGCGCTGCAATGCTATCATCTGGTTCATGTTCTTCAAATCTTTTCCAGAACATATATGAACAGACTCTGTCATCTGCACTTAAACCTTCTGTTGCTTCAAAAGGTGTAAATCTATTTTTTAATTTATTACAATAATCTATCCACTCATTAGGTACATTAACATGTTTAATTTTTGGTAAACAATAGTTAAAGAAATTTTTTAATTCAGAATGAATAAAATAATCAACTCTGACTCCTGGTTTTCTTACTTCATACTCATCACAATCTACCATTACAATTTTAGCATTAACAGCAAATTTTTCTTGTGTATATCCTGTAGTTTTGAATCCTAAGCTTGTACCTAGAGTAAGAATAAAATCAGCATTTTGTAGAATAAAGTTACCTGTTCTTGGGCCAATAAAACCAGAAATACCATAGTATAAATCATAATCGTCATATAATACATCCGCAGCAATTGCTGAAGCTACAACAGGGATACCAAGCTTTTTAGCAAATTCTCTAAATAACCCAAGATTTCCACTGTTAGCAATTCCATTACCACCGATAATTACTGGTCTTTTAGCATTACTAATCATTTCAATTAAATTATTAAATTCTTCTTCTTTAATTGTTGGTTCTTCTTTTATTTCTTCAACAGGATATAAATCTTCTTCATTTACCATCGCATTTTGAATATCTAAAGGAATATCTAACCAGACAGGACCTCTTCTTCCTGAAATAGCTGTTTTAACCGCCTTATTAATTTCGTTTTTTATTGATAATGGATCAGTAACCATCTTTGCATATTTTGTCATATTTTTAACTGACCCAATAATATCAAATTCTTGATTTCCTCTAAATCTAAGTGGTAATCCAGTCTTAGCAACCGAAACTTCATATCTTATTTGTCCCGACATAACAAACATTGGAACACTGTCAACCCAAGCACCCATTACTCCAGTAAGTGTATTTGTTGCACCAGGTCCACTTGTTACACAAACAGCTGCAATATTTCCAGAAGTTTTTGCATATCCTTCCGCTGCCATTGCACAAGCTTGTTCATGATGATGAAAAACAACATTCATATCGTCATTTAAACCTAGTGCATTATCAAGATGCATAGATCCTCCTCCAACAACACTAAAACAATCCTTTACACCTAATTCAACCAAAGTTTCAATAATAATATCTGCAACTCTTTTTTTCATTTTTAATTTCCTATCTCACTTTCAATTTGAATTTTTATACCTTCATCTAATGAAATAAATTTATAACCACCCATTTCTTCTAATAAACGTGAAATATTTGGTGTATACTCTTTATTCATTCCATCTTTTAAAATAATAACTTTTTTATCGCTGTTCATTAATTTCAAAACTTTCTCAGCAATTTCTACCAATGTATAACGATCTCCGCTAGCTATATTATAATCATGATATTTAGGTTTATTTTCAATAAAATAACTAAAAATATTTGCTAAATCATACACTTGAATATAATCAAATATACAGTTTTGTCTAATTGTTATATCTTTATCAGCTAAAACACTTCTAATACAATGTGTTATAAATTTAGATTCCCAGTCACCTGGTCCATAACATGCAAATAATCTCAAGTTATATACATTATCACTTTCTAAAGCAAGATGATTCATAACATATTTAGCAAAGCCATATTCGTCTTGAGGAATTGATCTATCAAATTCCTCTTCACTAATTTGTATCATATCCCTTGTTTTATCTAATTCTGCACCTGACCCAACAAAATACAATCTTTTACAATATTTTCTCACTCTATAAAAATTCATAAAACATCTTAAACTATTTTCTGTCATAGAACCATTTTTATCTAATTCATTTTTGACTGGGTTTGGATTTGCACTATGAATAATCACATCAAAGTTACCTTCTTTGACATATTTTTCAACTTCTGCTGTATCAAGAATATTCAACTCTTGTCTAGTTGGCGCATAAACATCATATTTTTTTTTCAATAAAGGAAGAACATTACTTCCTACCAATCCTGTTCCTCCTGTGAACAATACTTTAACCATTTTTATCACCGTTCATCCCATCATTTTTATTGCTTATATTATCTACACAACATTGAAAATAGTTTTTAATGTTATTTTCTTTAAAAAATAAGTTTGATTCTCTTATAGCAGCTCCCGTAGTAACAAATACAACTGCATTTTTATTTTCTAAAATAATATCTTTAGATGTTGTATTACATCCACAAAATTCAAAACGCTTATCTCTATCAACAATGCCAACAAGATGAGCATTTGGATAGTTTCGATCAAAATAACTTTTTATCAAAGTAGCTGTTTGAGTAACACCCCATAGAATATATTTAATTTCTTTATTAGCAAGACTATCAATATAATTATATGTATCATTCAAGAATTCAATATTATATTTTGGTCTTGAATAATTTTCAAAATAATAACTTAAATCATACATATATCGATTTTCTTCATAAGTTTTTAGTATTCTACTTTTAGCATTCTCCAATAATTGCTTTTTTAAATTTTCAAACTCGTATGGCTTAGGATTCCAATTTATTTGATCAAATTCTTTTTCTGTATATATTTTCATTATTTTATCAATTCCAGAAAATCTATAAGAATATCTATCCTTTGCAAAAACAACAGGTAATCCAGCAGCAGCACAAGGTAAAGCAGCATGAATTCTATCAGTAATTATTAATCTTGCTTCTGCTATATATTTTTCATACATTTTCTTACACAATTCTTCAGGTGTACCATCAAATTCATTCTTATAAAAAGTATGACTCAAGAATTCACAATCAGGTAATAATTCTTGTGGTATCTTTTCTTTTAGCTTTCCATTAACATCTACACATATTACTTTTTTTCTACCAATTAAATCTTTTTCATCAATTCTTTTTGGAAATCCAACTGACATACACGTATTTAAATAAGCTTTTATTCCATTTTTTCTCATATTTTTTAATGTATATTCATCTCGACAACCTATAGGTTCATATTTTTTAAAATATTCTATGTCTTTTTGTGTAAATGTGTCTTGCAAAACACATAATCCTAAAAATACAGGGATAATTCTATCAGAAAAACATGTGATAAGATCGTTATGACTATATGCTGTTAACGGAAAAGAAATTGGTAGTATAACATATTCTCCATTATATGTTGATAATTCATGATAAGGAATTCTTACAACTTCATCGTAATTAATTCCCATATATTTATATAAATTTTCTATCGCCAATAATTGCATATCATCACCAATAGTCAATCTATCATTTCTTTTTGTATAAATAATATTTGCAAATTTCATATAACCCTCCTTGACATAAACTTACTAGAAATTAATTCTTTCTTCCTCAATAACAATTGGTTGATTCATTTGACGAATGTTAATACATAAAATATATTCTCCTATCATTCCTATGCAAAACAAACAAATACCTTGAAAAAATAAAATAATCATTAATAACAAATATGTAAATATATTCATTAAAAATATATTAAAGAAACATAAGACAACACCTATTACTCCTAATAAAAATGAACCTATAGATAAAATTACTCCAATAAGTTCCATAAATCGAACAGGCGTTTTTGAGTAAGTTGTTATTCCTCTCATTGCAATATCAAACAACGAAAAAAACTTGTTTGAAGAAACTCCACTTTTGCGATTAGGTTGTATAAAATCAATCTTTTTGATTTTATATCCGTATTTTGCAACAAAACCTCTTATATATGGTAATGGACCATTATTTTCGTTTATTATGTTTAAAAATTCTCTATCATATAGTCCAAATCCTGTAAAGTGCTCAATTTGTTCTACTGATGTAATTTTGTTCATTAATTTATAATAGCATCCTCTAATAAAATGCATTACTTTACTAGTTTCGCTTTTTTTCTTTATACCTATTACAATTTTATAACCTTTTTCCCATTCTTTTACAAATTTATAAATACATTCAGGAGGATCTTGAAAATCAGATGCCATTAAAATAACACAATCTCCTGATACATTGCATAATGCATTGGTACCCGACCCACCTCGAAAATTTTTTGCATTAATAATTGCTTTAACACAGTTATCTTTTCTACAAATTTCTTTTATCTTATCAATTGTTCCATCTTCTGAATGATTATCTGTGAAAAGGATTTCATATTCATACTCGTTTAATCTATTATCAAATATTTTTTTTATTTCTTCATAAATTGGTATAACATTTTCAACCTCATTATAGGTTTGTAAAATAACACTTATCTTTTTCAACATTATTCCCCCCCTTTATTTTATTCGATTTTTTTAAATAACCCAACAGGTTTATCTGTTCCTTCGCTTCTATAATATCTATAGTATGATTTTATAAGTGCAACAGTTGGTTCTTTCTTGCCAAATATTTCTTCATTAAGATATGGTGAATTATCAATACTTGCATAATGAAAATAGTATATTGCATCATTGTTATCTATATATTTTCTATATTCTTCTACTGTATTAGAAACTGGTATAATGTCATTATATAATGTGTATCCATAAACATATGGGCCTAATATTTTTTCATTTCCTACGTCATTTCCAAGATCAATCATTACTTGTTTTTCAGTATATGTTCTACAAATATAAACATATTTAGTCGAAAAATAAAAATTAGTAATAATCAACATAAAAATTGAAATCATTGCTGAAAAAACGATATATTTTTCTTTTTTTATTTTCAAAAAAATTAAAATAAAAAGGAACATCATGGTCTGAATTATAATTGACAAAGCTAATACTTTTATTTCATTGATATTCATATCCATATAATGATTCTTATATAATTTAGTTTTATAACATGAATATGCAAAAAATAGTATTATACAACCAAACAATAAAAAGTGGATTATGCTTAAATTATTAATTGTTACCTTTAAATTTTCAAAATGAATAATAGTATTTACAATTAATATTATTAGTAATGGATAGAGTACAAAAGCCTTTCTTTCAACACAATCGGCTGCAAGAAGTGATTGTATAAAAAAACCAAATATAAATGATAAAAGAAAAATTTCTGATTCAACCAACTTGTTTTTATTTTTAAAAACTATATAAAAAAAACTTAATACTGCAATAATTTCAAATATGAAATTAAAAATAAACATATTAGAGCCAAAAAAATAATAGGCATTGTACAGTATGGCTTCAAAAAAATTTGAGGCTTGATTATATGTATTAACACTCGATCCAATAAGCCTTCCACTATAGTCGCTTATTGCAGAAAACAAATTATAGAATGCTCCTGATTTCCATACGATTAAATAATACGCTTCAGCTAACGATAACGCTAATATAAATCCTAAAAAAGAATATTTAAAAATTTGTTTTGCTTCAATTTTATTTTTCTCAATAAATAGTTTTATAATTATAATTACAAAAAAAGGCACTGCAACAAACACATTTGAGAAATACACAAAAAATATCGAACATACACATAAAAAAGATGTAATGAAATACTTTTTATTTAAGCTTTCAATCTTTAAATAAAAATAATATGTCATAATCAAGAATAAAGCTCTCAATATACTATTTTCAAAAATTCTACTTGCCAGTAAATACTGAAAATCGATACTCATAAAAAAGAATACCGCTAATATAATTATTTTAGTTTTTATATCCGACACACAATTTCTATTACATATTAGTTTTATAGTCTTCAAAGTGAAAAATAATAATAAAATTGAGAATATAATTGACGGCATCCTAAATGAATAATAATTATCTCCTGTTAAATTCAAAAAAATGAATTGTAAAAGATTTCCTATTATATTTGTTCTATATGAAGGTGCTGTATAGAATGAAACATTTCCATTATTATACAAACTATGAGAATTAAACAAATTCAAAGACATCTTTGAATACAGACCTTCATCTATCGGCATATAATATGACAAGCCATAAGAAGGTAAATCTGCATCTAACCAAAAAACTCTAAGGAGAAAAAAAGCAAACAATAGTATTATTAAACTTTTAAAAATAATATCAAAATTATTTCTTATAAATTTTTTTATCTTGAATAAATTCATTTTTCCTCCTTTATTAATGAACTTAGTATTTGTCTTGAATTTTCTAATTCATTTATTTGACCCATATCTAACCATTTGTCTTCAGTAATTGGATAAATTCCTACTTTCTTGCCATCATTCTTGATACGATTGATAACTGTTGGAAAGTCTACTTTTTCTTCACAACCGATATAATTAAATACATCAGGTTCTACAATATATACTCCAGTATTTACTAAAATCATATATGTTGGTTTTTCAGTTGAACCAACCAAATTTTGATTTTCATCAGTATGTACAACACCATAAGGAACATGAACAGACTTTAATGAAACAATCATAGTAATTACATTTCCAGCATTTTTGTGATATTCGTATATTTCATCATAATCTTCTAAAGTTAAGATATCACAATTTGTCAAATAAAAAGTTTCTTTAACTTGATCTTTTACATAATAGAGACCACCACCTGTACCAAGCTGTTCTATTTCTTCTCCATAATGAACATTATAATTGTGATCATTTTCTTCAAAATAGCTTTTTATCATTTCTTTCTTGTGATTAACAATTAAGTAAAAATCGTCTGATCCATAATTATTGAACGAATCCATAATCATTTCTACCATTGGTTTATCATCAATAACAGGTACTAGTGGTTTAGGTAAAACTTTTGTATAAGGGTACAATCTAGTACCAAGTCCTCCTGCCATAACAACAACAGGATAATGATATTTATTGATGTATACTGTTTTTTTAGGAAAATAAATATCTATTAATTCTTTTTTCTCGTTTAAAACTGGGATTAATGTATGTTTTGAATTTTTATATTTTTCATCAACCTTATTTAAACAATAATTAAAGTTTTCATTAATAAATGCTTTAATAGGAACATTTCTAATTCCAAAAACATGTGAACAATTTACCAAATCTCTTCTCGTAAAAACACCAACTACTTTTTCATTTTCAACAACAACTAATCCTTTAACAGCGTTTTTTGTCATTTGTGCCACCGCATCAGAAAGTTGCATATTCGAATCAACAATATAATCTTCTATCTTCATATTAACTCCCCATTTCTATGAATTTTTTGATTTGTTTTTGAGTAATTTCTTCAACACTTTGAGTTGCAATTCTTTCTTTTTCCCACTCAATTGTCATCTCAATCGCATTTTTAACAGAAGTTCTTGGCTTCCAATTAAAAGTACTTTTAATTTTTGAGCAGTCTAATTTTAAAAAGTTCGCTTCATGTGGGCCATTATTTTCTGTAGAAATCCATTTTGCATTATTCCCCCAAATATTACAGAATAATGTTGCCAGAGTTCCTGTAGTAATACAATCTTTTTCATCTGGTCCTATGTTATACTCACTTGCAAAATTATAATTTTCATATTGTTTATAGGCAACTGTCATATATGCAAATAATGGTTCTAATACATGTTGATATGGTCTTGTTGAATTAGGATTTCTTAATACAATTTCTTTTCCATCTTCCATTGCTCTAACACAATCAGGAACAATTCTATTAGGTGAAAAATCTCCACCTCCAATTACATTACCAGCTCTACAAGTAGAAACAGGAATTTTAGCATCAGCTAAAAATGATTTTATGTATGACGAAGTAACAAGTTCACTGCATGATTTACTATTACTATATGGATCAAAACCATTTAATCGATCATTTTCTCTATATCCATAACACCATTCATTGTTTTGATATACTTTATCAGTTGTAACATTAACAACTGATTTAACTGTATCTGATAATCGAACACATTCTAATAGACTGACTGTACCCATAACATTTGTTTCGTATGTATAAACTGGATTTTTGTATGATTCTAATACAATTGGTTGAGCTGCTAAATGAAAAACAATTTCAGGTTTTTCTTTTTTGAACACTTCTTGGAAAAAATCTAAATCACGAATATCTCCAATATAAGAGGTTATTTTTTTTGATAAATTAAGCATATCAAATAATGCTGGTTTTGTACTTGGTTCAAGAGCATATCCTACAACATCAGCTCCCATATATAATAATATTTCACATAACCAACTTCCTTTAAATCCTGTATGCCCTGTTACAAGAACTTTTTTTCCTTTATAAAAATCTTTCAATTCCATCATTAGTTACTCCCAATTCTTCCATGGTGCCTTATTAGCATTCCAAAGTTCTTCTAATTTTTGTTTATCTCTCATTGTATCCATACATTGCCAAAATCCATTATGTTTATAACAATCAAGCTGACCCTCTTGTGCTAATGTTTCTAATGGTTCTCTTTCAAAAATTGTTTGATCTCCCTCAATGTATTTGAAAACTTCTGGTTCTAATACCATATATCCTCCATTGATCCATCCCATATCATCTTGGCTTTTTTCTCTAAATGATAAGACACTATTATTTTCAATGTCAAGAACACCAAATCTTCCTTCAGGTTTTACCGCAGTCATTGTGGCATAGTGACTATTTGATTTATGAAATTCTACTAACTTATTTAAATCAATATCACACACACCATCACCATAGGTCATCATAAATGTTTCATTTTCTACGTAATCTTGGATTCTTTTAATTCTCCCACCTGTTAATGTGTTTAGTCCCGTATCAACAACTGTTACTTTCCACGGTTCAGAATGTTTGTTATGTACAATAATGTCATTACCTTTTGTGAAATCAAATGTAATATCACTCGTATGTAAAAAGTAATTTGAAAACCATTCTTTGATTACATGTTGTTTATATCCAGCACAAATGATAAATTCATTAAAGCCACAAGCTGAATAATGTTTCATAATATGCCATAAGATTGGCATTTCTCCTATTTCAATCATTGGTTTTGGTTTTAAATAAGATTCTTCACTTATTCGAGTACCAAATCCTCCAGCTAAAATTACTACTTTCATATTCTCTTCCTCATTTTTACTTTCCTATATATTTAGCAAATTTTGTATCTTTATAATTTGGGGATACAAAATTGATACTATCTTTATGTAAAGTTACACTTTCATCTGTCAAGTTTATCTTGTGATTAGTTCTTACTTCTGAATAACCTCTATAGAATTCTACAAAAGGTGTCACAGCACCAATCAATAAACAAAATATAAGTGGAACAATACGTCTTTGAATAAGTAACTGCTTATTTTTATAGTCAATATTACCTAAAACTTCTTTTATTACTAATAACATTAAACATGTTAAAAGTGGGATTGAAGCTCGCATTTCAAAATCATTTGATGTTCCAAATCGAAATGCTGCAATAAAAGGTAATGTAATCGTAATTGCATAAAACAAGTAATTCTTTTTATTATTTTTGTAAACAAATAAAAGATAAATATAGACTTCAACAATTAAAAATACAATCAACATAAACCAATTATACCATGAATCGCCTCCAATGTTTAAATTAAATAAAACACCTGCAGTTCCCGAAGATCTTGTATTCGAAAAAATGAATAAAAATAAAGGTAATGCGATGACTAAAGATAATATATTAACTATTGAAAAACCTTCTTTAAATAATCTTGTTATATCTTTTTTCAAAATATAATTAAATAAAATTTTAAATAAAATCAAGGCAAAACAACCAAATATTGGTAATGGTGAAAATAATATTAATAACGCTCCAATAAATACATCAAACTTTATGTGATCCGTTTGTAAAAATAATAATGTTCCTACCCAAACTGGAATTGCTTGGTTAAATACCCAAAATAATTGTGTTGTTTGTGAACTAAATTGATAATAAACGTTCCATGGTTCGATATGATTAGAAAATCCTGTATTTCTTATAAGTAGTCCGATTACATCCATACCACTAAATAATATAAATATTAATAATGCTAAAAATATTTTAAATGTTTTATCTGCTTTTGTATAGAATACAACAAGAAAAAAGCTTAACGATATTCCTAACGCTGTCCATAAAAGCAAAATAATATTTCCAATATGCCATACTATAGATTTAGATAAACCAAGAAAAATAAAGATTTTACTGATAGTCGACGGTACTATCCAATGCCCAATGTAATAAGACAAAAACGAACCATCTTCAAAATAATACGGTGCTGTTCCAAAAATCATTTTTTTATAAATAGCGTTTCTACAACCCCAATCAGATGATTGATAATAAAGGTTTCCTTGCCCACCTAAAATACACCATATTAAAATAATAAACAAAACAAGAAATAGATATTTCTTATTTATTTTAATTGTATTATTAGTTTTTTTAAAATTCGCTTTACTTTGAAAAAAATGAATATATCCTATTATTAAAATACCAGCTATAGAGATATACCACTTACACCAAAATAAGAAAAATAAAGCAATAGGCAATTCTAAATATAATAACGATAAATTTAAGATTTTTCCTTTATTTATCTCTATCATATTGCTCTCCCAAATTTTCTTTAACACAATTTAAAGCTTCCGCAATAACTGCATCCATATCAAAATATTTATACATTCCAAGTCTTCCACCAAAGATAACTTTTCCATTTTGATCAGCTAACTCTTTATACTTAGCATATAATTTGTTGTTTCTTTCATCGTTTACTGGATAATATGGTTCATCTCCAGGTTTCCATTCTGAACTATATTCTCTTGAAATTACTGTTTTATCAATATCATTTCCATCTTTGTCTTTTCCAAATTCAAACCATTTATGTTCAATGATCCTTGTCCATGGTGTTTCTCTATCTGTATAGTTGACTGCTGCGTTACCTTGGAAGTTAGGAATATCTAATAATTCAGTTTCAAATCTTACTGATCGATATTCTAATGTTCCTAATTGATAATTGAAATAAGCATCAATTGGTCCAGTATATACAACCTTATCAGCTAATTGATCAAGTTCTTCTTTATTTTCTAAATAATCAGTATTTAATCTTACTTCAATACCTTCTAACATATTTTCTACCATTTTTGTATATCCACCAACTGGAATACCTTGATATAATGCATTGAAATAGTTATTATCAAAAGTTAATCTTACTGGTAATCTTTTGATAATAAATGATGGTAAATCTTTACAATCTCTTCCCCATTGTTTTTCAGTATAACCTTTAATTAGTTTTTCATAGATATCTCTACCTACTAGAGAGATTGCTTGTTCTTCTAAATTAGTAGGTTCATGTGTAATTTCTTTTCTTTGTTCTTCAATTTTCTTTGTTGCTTCTTCTGGTGTAACAACACCCCACATTTTATTAAATGTGTACATATTGAAAGGTAAACTATAAAGTTCACCTTTGTAGTTTGCTACTGGTGAATTTGTAAATCTATTGAATTCAGCAAATTGATTTACATATTGCCATACTTTCTTATTGTTTGTATGGAAGATATGTGCCCCATATTCATGCACATTAATTCCTTCTACTTCTTTTGTATAGATATTCCCTGCAGTATTAGATCTTTTATCTACTACTAATACTTTTTTTCCTTTTTTTGTTGCTTCATGAGCAAAGATTGCACCAAACAATCCCGAACCAACTACTAAGTAATCATATTTCATCTCTTATCCCTTCTTTCTTAACCAATCAAATAATTTATTAACTATTTCGGCATCATTTTTATAATTAAATTTTCTTATAAACAATGATTCCTTAATATTAATTATTTCATTATAATCTTCTTTTTTAAATGTATATGGTTGTCCTCTTGTCCAATCAGTATATCTATTTCTTTGAAGTATTCTATTTTTTTCATTTAAACAATAATAATTATTTGAATAAAAAGGAGAATTAAAAAGTAATGTTTGTAAGAATAGTTCATCTGCACAACATGTTTTCTTAAAATGTTTAATAACCCATGGTTTATTTTTTAATACGTATTTAGCAAAATCGTCAGTTATATCAAACCAATTTGAACCATATTGGAATTCTTTCCCTTTAGTTCTATCAATCTTTAATAATTTTTGTAGTTTCAAAAAGAATTCTCTTAAAAAAGTCTTAGGCTTTCTCTTGATTGCTGATTTTTCTCTAACAGATTCCATAAAAGCATAATAATATTTAACTCGATCTTGTACTTTATTTTTTTCAGCTATTTCTTTCGGACTATATTCAACAAATTCTTTTCCTTTATTTTGTTCAAAAAAATCAAAGAATTCATTTTTTGTATATAAAGGTATATCACATCCAGAAATCAAATGATAATAATCATATGATTTCTTTACAGCATTTTCTAATAATATATACTCTGCTTGTATTTGTGAAAATGATCCCCAATAAATATTAATTTTTGGAACAAAATATACATTAGATTTTTTACATATATCCTTTAATACCTCTTCATTATAAGATTTTGCTTTTTTATCAATTAAAAAATAAAAATCAATATTTTTATCATCATACAAAGACAATAAATTTTTTGATATTTCCACATTATCATGAGTTGTTATTAATATTGAATGTCTCATTTATGATCTCCTTTTTAAAATTTTCTTTACTGTTCCAAATAATAACTCATCTCTTAATATAAGTAACATAACTAGATAGATAATACCCCCTATTGCTATTAAGATTGCTGTCATCATTACTGAAGGATACAAATATTTTGACAATAAATAAATTCCAATAAACATTACAAACGAAGCTATGAAATAAGATTTTGATTTTTTTATTACATCTACAAAATTTATTTCTTTTCTTATACATACTAATTGAAATAAATCAACACTTAATTCTGCAGCAACCGAAGCTATTGCAGCCCCAAAAGAAAGTAAATATGGAATTAGAATACAGTTTAAACAAAGATTGACAACTGATCCTAATATTGTTGATAAAGTATATATTTTTTGTCTTTGTGTAGGTATTAGATATTGAAATCCAACAATATTACTGATTCCAATAAAGACAAGAATTGGTGAAGTTACAAACAAAATATTTATTGAAGGTATAAATTCATCTCCTAAAAACCAGGGTATTAAATTTGTAGCAATACCCATGATTCCAAACATTATTGGACAAGAAATAGCTAATGTATATTGTAATGATTTTTTTGTGTAATCAATAATTTTTTCTTGATCATCATTAGCATATAAATGAGCTATTCTTGGGAGCATAACCGTACTTAAAGATGTAACAACTGTTAGCGATAATTTTATGATTTTTTGTGCCTGTTCATAATATCCAATTTGTGTTGTATTATTAGTTATTAACCCAATCATTAACTTATCTAAAACAGTATAGATTGAAATAGCTATTTGTGGAAAAAATAGAATAAGTGTTGGTTTTAAATGTTTTATAATTTTTAATTCTTTAAAAGGGACTCTTGTAATATGTTTATTTATTGTAAGCCACATGGATAAATTTCCTAACAATAACGTTCCTGAATAAATAAAAACATATAAAGATAAGTCTGCTTTTGTTTTTACAAAAGTAAAAATACATATTATACCAATTATTTTTATCAATACATTTCTAATAACAATTACTTTGAATTCTTCAATTCCTTGATAAAAATAAGTAATATCCAACATGTTCGCTATTAAATCTAATAATTGAATATAAAATAAAAGTTTATATTGATTCATCATTTGTACTGTAAAAATAAAGACACATATACTAATGGCCATTGTCCCTATTTTTAACAGTAAAATTTCAAAAAATGTTTTACTTATTGCTATCTTATCTGATTGATGATATGCAACTTCTCTTTGCCCGTATAAATTCAAACCAATACAACCAAAAAGGATAAAATAAGTTGTTATAGATGCCGTATAACTATAGGCACCTATTCCATCTGGACCCAATATTCTTGAAACATAAGGAGTTGTTATTAATGGAAGAATGATAATTAATATTTGATATGCCAAATTAAAAATATAATTAATTGTCATCTTTTTTTTCATATTTTCTTTCTCCTATTTATCTATATATTCAATTTGAGGATGGAATTTTTTACCTTTTCTTACACTCTTATACATAATTTTTAATTTTTTCCATTTTCCTGACTGTTTACTTTTTAAAATCTTCTTTGTATCTAAAAATACACCATAATAATAAAGTAACATTGAAAGCTTATTTCCTTGTTGTTTATTTACATAGTACATATTTCTATATGAAAATTGGTATCTAAACAAGCGATCTGGATGATCTTGAGAAATATCTGTTGGAATATTACTATGCATCTTATGAACCACTATACTTTTAGAAACAAAATAGCTTGGTAAATAATCGCTTAATCTTTTTGTATATTCTGCATCATCACCCCAAACAAAGAATTCTTTAATTGGTAATCCTACTTTCTTTACAGAATCTTTTGTAAAAAAGCATGATACAAAAGAACATTGTTTAACTCGTAATAATCCTTCTTGAATAAGTTGTGTATTGTTGATCCATTCATTGGATACATTTGGAACATTCATTGCACATGGATTACCATCTTTCCATTCTACGTGACTACATAAAAAACCATATTCGCCATTTAAAATATGATCTGCATTCATTAATTCTTCTAACGCTGATAGTGTAGGAATTGTATCATCATCCATAATCCATAATTTTTCATAACCATCATTTACAGCTTTTTTTATTCCAAACTGGAATCCACCAGCTCCCCCTAAATTAGCACCTGTATTTTGATATTTAATTTGATTATTATCTATATAAGAGCTAATTGTTTCATAAGTACCATCAGTACTTGCATTATCAATAACTAAAATATCAAAATTTTTATATGTTTGTTGTAATAATGCTTCTATAGATTCTTTAAGTAATTCTTTACGATTATATGTAACAATAATTGCTATAACATCATTATTCATCCATTAAGCTCCTTTCATTTTATATTTAATTAATATGCGTGATATAAAGTACAATCTCTTACTAATCAAAAGACATAAAATCTTATATCCTTTTGATTGCTTTTGATAATATACATTTTGTTTCCAATTAGGATATTTTTTTTCTAAAATATCATAGCATTCCTTCATTTCTTTATTCTTTTTTAATGGTAAAAGACGTAATGAATTTTGGAATAACAAATTGCTAATAAATAAATATTCTTTTTCACTTTTATATTCATGATCATCTACTTGACGATCAAACATTTTCATAGCCTGACAAATATCTAACATTTTTGGATTATAACTATTTTGCTTCATAATCGAATTATCTCTTTGTCTATAGTTATAAAATCCTTCACTCACGTAATAAATCTTTTTACAGAAATTAATATATTGTCCTGTCGTTGCTCTATCTTCATACCATAATCCTTTTGGATAAAGTATTTTATTTTCTTTTAAAATTGTTGTCTTAATAATTTTATTCCATGCTGCCGGATTGGCTAGTAAATACTCTTTATTAGTAATTAGTCTACTATTACCTTCCAGTATTTTATCTAAAATTCCTTTATCTTCCCATTGCTTAATATAATCAAAAATAATCAAATCTGGTGAATAGTTATTAATTACATTTGCAATAGTTTCAAGTGTATTTGGTTGAATATAATCATCACTATCAATAAAGAAAACATAATCATTATGAACGTATGGAATTGCAAAGTTTCTTGCATCGCTTAAGCCACCATTTTCTTTTACTAAATATTTAAATATATGTGGATATTTTTTTTCATATTGTTGAGCAATTTCACCCGAATCATCAGTTGATCCATCATTAACTAAAAACACTTCTAAATTACCTTTATAAGTTTGATTAACAATGGAATCTAAACAATCTGGTAAATATTTTGAAACATTATATATTGGTATTATTATAGAAAACATTAACTTTTTCTCCTTGAAATTATTTTTCTAGCCCACATTAATAATCTACAACATAAAAATCTCCTTTTTTTCAAACACATACAAAATAATTTATATAATTTTGGTTTCGCATTATAGTATGGATTTTTATCCCAATTAGGAAAATTATTTTCATGAGTTTTTAAACAAGTTTCTAACTCATCATATTTTTTAAATGGTAATAATCTTAAACTACTTCCATAAAATAAATGATGCAAAGATAAAAATTCTAATTCAAGTGGATATTCATCCAAATATGGTGATAAATTATTGATAGAATTGATCATTTCTAACATTTTAGGGTTATATTTAACTTGATTCATAATAGATTGACTTCTAAATTGATAATAATATATTCCTTCATGAATATATCCAATTTTTTTTGTATATTTAACTAAACCAGGTATTACCGCTAAATCTTCATACCATATCTTTGTTGGAAAGCGTACACCGTTTTCTTGAAATATACTTGTTTTAAACATTTTATTACAAGCATTTGGTGTTGATAAAACATAATGTTTATCATCTATAATTTCCATTGCTTGTTCATGAATAAAATCAACATTGTCGTATTCCTTTACAAAATCATATACAAGAATATCTAAATCTTCATTATCCATTTTTGTACATAATCTATTTAATGAATTTTCTTTTATATAATCATCACTATCAACAAATGTGACATATTTTCCTTTTGCATATGGGATTCCAAAATTACGTGTATCTCCTAATCCACCATTTTCTTTTGAAAAAATACGAATAATATTTGGAAATTTTTCTTCATATTCTTTCATTATATCTATTGAAGAATCTGGAGAAGAATCGTTTATTAGAAGAATTTCATAATCATCCAAATCTTGTTCTAATAAAGAATCCACGCATTTTCTTAAATACTTTTCAGTATTATATATTGGAACAATAATACTTAATTGTTTCATTTAACCAGTCCTTTCTTCTTTGTTTGATAATATTTCATAAAGAAAACAATTATTAAAGTAAATCCACAATGCCAAATATAAGTTCTATATACAGCACCAAAATATCCTCTTATCCAGAAGAATAGTAAAGGCATTGTATATGCAAATAATAAGTATAAGAAATAATTTTTATGTTTATTTTGATAAACAAGTTGATATGCTATAAACCCAATCAAAATACCTAAAACAAAGGCAAATAGCCATCCAAACCAATGATATGAATAAAATAGTTCTGCAATGTATGATCCTCCAATAGGTTGTTTATATGTATAAATATGTTTTGTAAAAATCATTTTATCTACAACACCACTATTAAATCCACCAATATTTGGAATAACTAATAAAATCGGTAGAATATAGTTTAAACCGTAGGCTTGTGATGGATTTGATTTAATTGTGAAGCAAACTGTTGCAAAGGTTGATCCAAATTCTGATAGGGTTGCAATTAATTGGTTATTACTCAATGAATATACAAAAATATCAAATATTTCTTTCATATTAAAAGAAGTAATATTTCGAGCACTAGCTATAAAGTTTAATAAAACAAGTCCTGCATATCCAATAAAACATAATGCAATAATTTGTTTTTTTGAAAGATGTACCACATATTTTTCCCAAACAATAAATAGACCTAATAAAAAAACAATAGCTTCTCCTCTTCCACCACAAGACATCATTACAACTTTATAAACTACTGTTACAAAAAATATAATATTTGCTTTTCTTTTTTCATTTGAAAAACCAATTACTAAGGCAAAAATTCCAAAATTGAAGAAATCTGCAACTGTTTCAACAAAATCATGAACTTGTAAATTGAATGTATTTAAATATCCACCTTGCATAAATAATAAGAATTTTGATACATCAATATATAATGTTGGTAAAATTCCAATACCCACACATACAAGACCAATAATCTTGATTTTTTTCAAAGAGATATTCTTTCCTTTATTGAATAAAGTAATATTTCCTTTCTTTTCTAAAAAACGATAAATAAATATAATTCCTAAAACAAGCATCATTTGTGAAAGTAATGTAAAAAAAGCCGCCTTTTTATATATATCAAATTTTATATACCACAGCGGAAATAATACATTTTTCCCAAAATCTTTACCAAAAGCTTTTATTGGCAAATGCCCAAAATTAAAAACATAACTTAGTAAAATAAAGAAAATAGGAAAAGAGATTATTTTCTTTTCAAAGTTATATAAATAAAAAATATGTAAAATTAACTGTAGCAGCGAAATAATAAAAAAAGCAATGAACCATGCTTGTTCTCCTTTAATAGGAAAAGTAAGTAATCCTAAAAAAGATATAATTATTTCACTTATTAATAACATAGTTTTTTCGCTATATTTTCTATTAAAAATCCGAATCATTATCTAACTCCTTTATAAATTTTCATTAACGAACTGGGAATCAATCCCACAATCAACGGTTTTACAGCATATAAATATATACTAAATGGAACTTTTTCATTTTTCATCCACATATATTTTATTTTAGCTTCTTGTATTCTAAATTTATATTTTCTTTTTTTCATTCCTTGTAATCCTTCTCTATACAAAAGCAAAATAGTATCTAGATTAAAGATTTTATAACCTTTTTTTGTCATCTTACACCATAAATCATAATCTTCAGCTCTCAAAGTTAAATTATTTACTGTATAACCATCAACAGACAATAATGCTTCTTTTCTCATCATTACAGTTGGATGAACAATTTGAACCTTTTTGATTGCATCGTAGAAAGAAACACTTCCTGAATGAATTTGAAAATCCTTATAAATTTCATCATTTTCATCAATACATTGACACTTACAACCAACAACTACTATGTCTGAATTATCTTCTAAATAATTATATTCAACTTCAAATCTATTAGGCAAACTAATATCATCACTATCCATTCTTGCGATATATTTGCCTTTTGCACGTTCAATACACCTATTTAAAGATGTCGCCAAACCAAGATTTTTTTCATTTTTAAAAAAAACAATTCTATTATCTTGTTTAACATATTTTTCAATAATATTACTGCTTCTATCAGTTGAATAATCATCGCAAATTATTAACTCAAAGTTTGAAAAACTTTGAGTTAAAATAGAATCAATAGCTTTAGCAATATACTTTTCATCATTATAAACACTCATTATAACAGAAATTTCTGGCTTCACACTATCACTCCAATCCATAAATACTTTTCATTTTACTTAAAATAGCTTTCAAAGAAAACATTTCGCTTTTTTCGCGATTATATTTTTTCATATTATCAAAATGATTTTTTTTATTTATTAATATGTCAGATAAATCATTTTCAAAATTGTCTAATTTTATAACGTATCCTCCTTTTTGATCAACTAAATCGTGATTTCCTCTTATATCACTTACTATACAAGGCAGTCCACAAGCCATTGCCTCCATCACCGAAACAGGCAATCCCTCTCTTTTAGAAGGAAAAACAAAAATATCACAACATTTCATAATAGAAAAAATATCGTTTCTAAAACCTAAAAAATGTACTCTGTTAAAAACATTTTTTTCTTTTGCTATTTTTTCAAGATTTTCTTTATTCTCTCCTATACCACAAAGTATATAGTGATAAGTCTCAGGAAGTTTTGCTAGAGCTTTAATAACAACTTCTTGATTTTTATTACGATTTATTTCACCAACTGACAATAACAAAGTAGTTCCATTATTATCAATTCTTGTATCATCAAGAAATTTGTTTCTATCGTATTTTGTTTTTTTGATAACATCAGTATCAATTCCTACACCTGGTACATATTCAACTTTTCCATTTTCTTTTAGTTTAAATTTTAAAGCATTTTCATAATCCTCTTTATTAATGGTAATTAAAATATCTGTATATTTTGCTGCATATTTTTCAATAGTTCTAAAAATAAAATTTTTAACTGGATTGTTTCCTTTAAAGAAATGAAAACCATGTGCAGTATAAATCATTTTTGTTGTTTTATAATGTATAGAATTTTTATTTGCTAGTCGTGCAACAAAACCACCTACTGGTGTATGACAATGAATAATATCATATTCATTATCATCAAGTACTTTTTTTAACATTTTATAAGCTTTTATATTTTTTGGACTTAATGGATTTCTTTGAAAACAAATATTATATTTATGATCACAGTAATCAAATATTTTGTCTCCATTAGATGCAACACCCACTACATAACCCTCTTCTTTAAATAATTTTAAATAAGGAATATGAAATGCTTGAATATGCCCATCCACGTGTGCTACAAATAATACCTTTTTATCTTTCATATTTTAAATCTCCAAACATTTTTGTAATTACTCCTACTTTTCCAATCAACAATCTTAAAATAGGATTAAATAAAGCAATATAAACAACTTTAATATTATCTTCTCTCATTTGACTTCTTACTGTGTCATATGTACACATATATTGATCATTTTGTGGTAAAAGGATGCCTTCCTTTTCCTCATTAATAGTATCTAAAATACTCTCACACAATTTATCTATAGTAATAGAACTTCTTTCATTTTTTAGAGTTGGAAAAATGTGAACCTTTTTTACTGCATTTATCAATTTAGTCATATTACCTGGACTATTTTTACCATATACCATAGGTGGTCTTAATACTGAAACTTTAAAAGTATCATCAGCTAGTTTTAAAATCTCATTTTCCGCTTGTAGTTTACTTTTACCATAATTGGTATTTGGATTAGTTTTTGTATTTACAGTAATTAAATCATTACTATAAATAAATCCATAAACACTCATCGAACTCATAAATATAAAATGTTTTACTCCGTAAGATTTTGATAACTTAGCAATCTCAACTGCTAAATCTCGATTCACTTTATAATATAAACTTGCATTTTCTTTTGTTTCTTTAATATGTGCAATTCCTGCCACATGATAAACAACATCAAATTTTGAAAAATCAAATTGTTTCCATGAATCATCTCTTACATCTAATTCTTCTACATAATAATCATTAGGAAATTCCTTCAAATAATCTCTAAAATGACTACCTATGTAACTAGCTTTTCCTGTAATTAATACCCTTTTCACTATTTTTCCTCCTTATGTAATTCGCCTGTTCCTCCTTCAACTACACCATCATGTTTTAATACAGATGTAATTGTTCCAAAGAAACATTTTAAATCAAATAAGAAAGAGATTTTTTCTATATATTCACCATCAAGTTTTGCTTTCACAGGAATTTCTAATTCATCACGCCCGTTAATTTGTGCCCAACCTGTAAGGCCAGGTCTTACATCATTAGCATGATATTTATCTCTTTCAGCAATTAGATCATTTTGATTCCATAATGCTGGTCTAGGACCAATAACAGCCATTTCCCCTTTTAATATATTAATAATTTGTGGTAATTCATCTAAAGAAGTTTTTCTTAGAAATTTACCTGATTTTGTTATGTATTGATCTGGATTTGATAACATATGTGTTGGCATATCTTTTGGTGTATCAACATACATTGTTCTAAATTTGTAAATATTAAAATATGATTTATTAATACCAATTCTTTTTTGTTTAAAAAGAATTGGTCCTTTACTATCTAATTTAATCCAAATACATAAAATTAAAAATATTGGGCTTAATACAATTAATCCACATAACGCTAAGATAAAATCTATCCCTCTCTTTAATCCATTTCTATACATTAAATAACCACCTTTCCATCTTCAATAGAAGAAAATTCTTCTATTTTCTTTCCACTAAAACCGTTGGTCTATCGACACTTGCACTATTTACAAAAGAATAGTCAGCAATAAATGCATCACGATTAATAACACTATTTGCACAAATAACGCAACCATTTCCTATAGTTGAATTAGGTTCAATAACTACATTTGGAAAAATAACACATCCTTGACCTATTTTTGCATAGTTTGAAACAATAGATTTATTACTTATAAGATTCACAACATTAAATCCTATTTCTTGTGCTTGTGTTATGAGTTCTTCTCGAAGCCTGTTGTTGCCAATAGCAATAAAGATATTTGAATATTTTTCACGTAAGACTTGAGTATCCTTCATACCACCAATTACTTTACAATCATTAATTGTTTTTCCAACTAAACCATCATCCAAAAAAAACAATATCATCGTAAACTTCTCTAGCAATATCCAAGCAACATTTACCATGTCCACCAGCAACGACAATAATTAAGTCCATTTTTCTTCCCTTCTCTATATGCAAAAAAAGGCATAACAATGTTATGCTTTTTTTGTTAGTCTTTTCTTATAATTTCTAGTCCTACTTGAACACTCGACACTTGTCCAAGTAAGTTGACATCAACGTAGGCAATACGTTTATGTCGATCTATCTTTGTAATATATCCTTCTAATCCCACAAGTGGTCCTTCAATAATCATAATTGTATCACCTTTAATATAACCTTTAGATACATCTACTATATGGTCTTCTGTACTAAATCTCGCTAGAAATAGTGCCTCTTGAGGATATATTGGATAAATATCTTCTCCATCATTTCCTAACAGTTTTGTAAGATCAGGTATTTCCTTTAATTGCGTATATAAATCATCTATTTTATCAGTAATAACAAAGATATATCCTTTAAATAATACTTCTTCTACTATTTGCCATTTCCCTCTAAATTTCTTTTGTCTTTTGCAACAAGGAATAAAGCATTCTAATAAAACATCATGATCTATATGAAATTGTAATTTCTTCGCAATTGCTTCTTCTTTTCCTGTTCTTACTTGAACTACATACCAATTGTCAAACATATAAACCTCCTTTTAGATACGCTTCGCCCATCGAATAACGAACGTTATTCGACTAGTGAAGGTATGACAGATAAATTTTCATAACGCGACCCTGCGACGATTACTGCTATTTATCTTTTTTATAAGTTTTGAGGTTGATAAGTATCAACAATTTCTTTGATATTTTTTCTGATATCTGTACTATCTTGATAAGCAACTTCTTTTAAATGAACTAATTGATTAAAGAATTTTTCTTCATCTAATTCAATTGGTTTACCAATATGAATGAGTTTATTAGGAGTATCTTGCATTCCTTCTTCTTTCATCAATAATTCTTCATATAGCTTTTCACCAGGTCTTAAACCTGTGTATTCAATCTTAATATCGATATCAGGTTCATATCCTGATAACTTAATTAAGTTTCTTGCCATATCATCAATCTTAACAGGTTCTCCCATATCCAAGACAAAGATTTCTCCGCCTTTAGCATAAGCCCCTGCTTGTAATACAAGCGAAACGGCTTCAGGTATTGTCATGAAGTATCTTATGATATCGGGGTGAGTTACAGTAACCGGACCTCCTGCTTTGATTTGTTTTTTAAATAATGGAATTACAGATCCATTTGAACCAAGTACGTTTCCAAAACGTACCGCTACATATTCTGTATTTGATTTTTTATTATATGATTGAACAATCATTTCACACATACGTTTTGTAGCACCCATAACATTTGTTGGGTTAACTGCTTTATCTGTAGAAATCAAGATAAATCTCTTTGTTCCATATTTATCGGCAGCACGTACAACATTTAACGTTCCAAATACATTATTTTTTACAGCTTCACATGGTGAATCTTCCATTAATGGAACATGCTTATGCGCTGCTGCATGATATACAATATCCGGATGATATTGTTCAAATAAATGATTAACTTTGTCTGTATTTCTTACAGAGGCAATTAATGTTTCTAAATTTAAGTGTGGATACTTATCTTTTAATTCCAATTGAATATCATAGGCATTATTTTCATAAATATCTACAATAATTAATTGTTTTGGATTACTTGCAGCTATTTGTCTACATAATTCAGACCCAATAGATCCTCCACCACCAGTAACCATAACCACTTTATCTTTAACATATTCCATGATTTCTGAAAGATTAACTTCAATTTGATCTCTTCCAAGTAAATCTTGAACTTCAACATCTTTTAAATCAGATAAATGAACATCCCCGTTTAGAATTTGATAATATCCTGGAACTCTCTTTAATCGGCATTTTGTTTCTTTACAAGCATTTAATACTTCAGCTAGTTTTTTATGATTGGCAGCTGGCATTGCTACGATGATTTCATCGATTTTTTCTTCTTTGCATACTAATTTTAAAATATCGCGTCCACCTTTAATTCTTACATTATGGATTTTTCTTGCCCATTTATTGTCATCATCATCAATAAAACAAACGACTTCTTTATGTAAACCAGTACTATTTGTAATTTCTCTTAAAATCTTTTCTCCTGCACTTCCAGCTCCATAGATAAGAACTCTTTCTTTTTCTCTTGTTTTATTACCCATATATTCTCTTCTAAACATTCTAATCAAACGGTATGAATATCTAGATCCACATAACCCAAGTAAAAAGATAGCTAAAATCATTAGATAACATGAAGCTGGTAATGTATTTCCTGTTATATAGCTGATAACAATGATAGCTAATGTTGAAGTAATTGATGAAAATATTATATTCCACAATTCTGCAATAGAAGCATATTTCCATATTCCTTTATACATTTCAAATGCATACAAAATCCCATAACATACAATCAAAATTGGTATAATAATAGAATTAGCACGTTGAAGATACATGGTTTCAATCGGGCCATTAAATCTTAAAACTAGCGCACCATAAACACTTAAAATTATAGTGAATATATCCGCAATAAACAACCCAAAGACACGCAGTGCTTTCTGTTTATCCATTTTTATAACATCTCCCAAACTTATATATACTTTTATTTTTTTACACTCTAATACAACTTACATCAATAATAGCATATATCTACCATATTTGCCACTTTATGTCAAATTTTTACTACAAAAAAGCCATGAAACTTTTAAATAAATTTCATAGCTTTTTTGTGGAATATTGAAAGTCAAAAAGAGTGTAGAAAACTACACTTGCTTACTTGCCATACGCATTTTCTGCAACTCTTTCTTTCATGTCAATACCTTTTTTAAATTTTGTTAAGACCCAGCGATTTTGTCACCATAAAATTCAGCGAAAATGTCACCATGAT
>OAWA01000364.1_pt1 | contig 36220 bp, 31 predicted proteins | sample 1516971 | NCBI WGS metagenome assembly OAWA01 (sample SAMEA2580097, study PRJEB22360) | human gut metagenome | biome: human gut; feature: human-associated habitat; material: faeces | place: Denmark | collected 2008/2010
TTTTTCTATTATTCTACCTTATTTGATAGTAGATTTAAAACTTTGCAACAGAACCAGAGCGTAAATATGGTTCTAAAATCGACGAGGAAACAGGCGAAATTTTATAAATATAATTTAGTGATTCTATTTTTACAGCTAAATTAGTGAAATTATTCTTGATAATTTTTTTATTAACAATTGTTAATGATTTTTTTAATTAAAGAATTATAATCAAATTATTAACAATATCAAAGGAGTTAGAAAATGGAAATTCAAACAAATTTTAAAATTGTATCTGATGAAGAACTTTCAGAAATAGTTGGGGGTGGTTATCCTAATAATCAAAGTATGAATGATGTTCTTCATTGGCTTAATGGTCATAATGATGGGAATCCTAAACAATTACCTAATGGATGGGTGGATTGGGGTGAATTAGATTGACAAAATATATTTACCCTAATTTAAAAGATAATCAAAAATATTTATTAAAAATTATTGATGGGATTTTAACTAGCAATAATATTTCAAGCGAAGAAAAGAAGCTTTTTCTGATTGCAAAAAGCAATATTGAAAAGGGTAGAAATTTTGATCCCCAAATCAGTGAATTAATTTCTAGTTTACAGTACCTTGTTCATTCAGATGATGTGCTTGTTTTTTTTGAAGAAGCACGAAAAATAATGCAAATTAACCCAGGAACCGGTGGTTCTCCATATGGTTGGTCAAATTTTGAAAGTAAATAGTCATTTACTAAAAGCAGAGAACAAAAGAGACAGGAAACTGTCTTTTTTGTTTGCTTGGGGTCCGGGGCAAACGCCCAATTTTGGCAACTGCAGTTGCCAAAACTTTCCGCAGGAATCGTCAGACAGACCTTACCTTTATGTTAATAATGTCTAGTAAGTTATACTTTGATGCCGTTTATCAGGAACGTAAGTACGGCAGAGAGGACATAAACAAAGAGACTGGTGAGATACAAAATTAATTATAAAATGGGAAGTGGGTGCTCAAAATGAGCGCCCTTTTTTGTTGTCGGCTAGCCGACTTCTGATACATTTTTTTAAGCACAAAAACCACCCAATTTTGGAGTGGTGTGTAAGGGTTCTGTTGCAAAGTTTTACATTAAAATAGATTTTTTGGAAAACTTTGCAACAGAACCATCTTATGCATACTAGCTTTCGTTGTTACAATGCTCGTCTCATGGTTTAAGCATTAATAATGAACAAATGACTAATAAAATAGCTATTTTGGGGTTGGATGTTAGAGAATTAATCTATAGGATTCTCTTTTTATTCTTTATTTTGTTATGATTGATTTAGAAGAAGGAGGATTTTTAATTATGGAAAAAATAAATGAAGTTCCTGGGCAAGTGAGTTTTGGACGAGCATTGAAGGATTTTTTTATTGGATATATTGATTTCAAGGGAAGAACGACTCGAGCTGGATATTGGTGGATGACGTTAATTTTAATGATTATTTCATTTGTTCCAATTATATTTTTTGTCTATGTAGCAATTGGTTCTGCTATGAGTATTTCAGGGAGTGCAAACGAAACTGATTTTTTGGCTTCTACGTTTGAAAGCTTTATTATTCCATTGTTTATTATGGCTATTATTGGGATATCATTATTTCTTCCAAGCCTCGCTATGGCTGTGAGACGCTATCGAGATGCTGGTTTACGAGGGCGAGGATTTTTAGTTTTATGGGGCATATCCATTGCTTCTAGCTGCACAGAAACAATAAGTACCTTACAACAAAGCGGCGGAAGTGCAATATTCACATTTTTGACATACTCGATAGGGTTACTGTTCTTTATTTTGACAGTGTTACCAACTAATGCAGTTACTACAAAATCGGATAATGGCTTTATACTCTTTTTCTTACGAGCAAAAGAATAATAATAATCTATATTTGAATTCAAAAAGAATAAAAAGGGTTCTGTTATAAAAATTTCCAGTACCCTAAATTTAATCTATTAATGAAAGTTGGAAAAGAATTTTGAATTATATTAAGAAATTTTTTATTGTATTGGGTCTTGCAATACTCAGTCAAATAGGGATGGCTGTTTATGGAGGAGCAAAAGGTTTTTCTTTAGAAACCGGTGCACACAAGTTATCCTTACTAGCTGTACTCATTCTAATTATATTTATTGTGGGGAATATCTACTTATTAATGTATTTAGGTAAAAAGTTAGGCTTTTTAACGCCAAGCAAAGATTTCCTCACTAAGAAAAACATTATATACATCTTAGTGGGTGCCCTAATTGCTCGGACTGTCGGAATTGGTGGTACATTATTGCTTAATGCCACAGGAGTCACACAGACGGCAAATGATGAAGCGATAGGACAACTTTTTACAGGTGAAAACCCATTATTAATTATCTTACTTATTGGTATTGCAGCTCCAATAATGGAAGAAATCGTATTTAGAGGAGGAATTGTCGGCTATTTATTTAAAGACCTTCCAGTTGTTGGAATTATTGTAAGTAGTGTGCTTTTTGGGTTGATGCACTCCCCAACAAACATCATCAGTTTTCTTATTTATGGTTTAATTGGATTGACCTGTGCTATAGCTTACTTTAAGACAAGACGATTAGAAGTTAGTATAGCTATACACTTTTTAAACAACATTTTACCTGCATTGGTACTTGCTTTCGGTATATCATAGTAAATAACGTTAAGTTATGAATAAAAAGACTTGTCAAAGGTTTTTCTTGGCAAGTCTTTTTGTTCATGCTCGTTGGTCTGCTTGATGACAGAAGCAGTCCGCTTGCAAAGCGGAATTGGTATATCTATAAAAGATGTTGTTGTCTTATAATTCTGAATTATCAGACAATTAAGATAAAGGTAATATAAAAGTAACCGCAACGCAATGGTAATGTTAATTTAAATTGATAATAAGTATATAATAGTAGTTATAGAAAGGAGTAAACATTGAAAGAAAATAATTGGTATACATTTTCAGAGGGTAGTAAAAAACTAGGAAAAAGCCATTCGTATTTGTATAAAAGTATGAAAGATAGACCTGAACTATTTAAAAGTACAATGATTCAAAAACAGGGGCGAATTTGGTTAATTTCAGATGAAGGCTTGAATCATATTAAAAAGAATACAAAAAAAGAGGGCGACCGCCTAAGAATCCTACCTCTTAAAGCGGTCTACAAAACAAAGCATATTCTTTGTTTTTACCCAACAAACCATTATATCAAAATAGAAATTAATTAATAGTCTTAACACGCATGCCACCTTAGAAAGTCATTTCTATAAAGTCATAGAAATGTTAAGACTATTTTTGCATTTTGGATAGGGGGGAATGAAGAAATATGAATAAATTTCTTTCAATACTCCATTTAATTTTTATCCGACCTATTGAGATTTTAGTAGGAATAAGTGGATTGATAATTAGGTTTGTTCTAATATCACCATTATTTCTTATTCAAAATTTAATTACAGGGGTAATAATTATATGGATTTACGGACAAGTTGTAGCGCTTGTAACAGCACATCAATTTTTACCTGCAAGTTATTTTGATATTTCAAAATATCCAAGTTATGTACAAGAAGTATTGCAGACAAAAATGTCTTTCTCAGGAATGTGGAATTGGTACATTATGCCACTAGCAGTTGTACTTCTTATCGAGGTGGTTATCAGCTTTTTAGTATGGTTTATACCAAAAGAGCTACGTTCAGGAGGAGAATAATTTATGGCAGAAGAAGATGAAACAGTAAGGGTAATTTTAGGAGCTGGGAAAAGCAGTATTAAGCACGCTTATAGCTTATTGAAAAAGCATTACGACAGCAAAGGTAAAGTTCCTAACTTCACGGATAGCGAGTTATTAAATGAAAGTTTATCCAACAGTAATGTTGCTATCAAAGCCTTACACAGAGAATACAAAAAGAATGGCGTTGATTTTATATCACGTGAATTACCAGACGGCAAGACAGAGTTACTATTTCATGCTAAAGACAGAAATATGATTTTAGCTACAACTGAAAAAGTAATGCGTGATATGCAAGCCAATCCTCAAAAATATCTCAAAAAAGAAAAAGCTATCCAACCAGAAAAAGGCAAAAAAGAACTTTCGTTAAAAGATGAAATTAAAATTGCAAAACAAGAACAACAAGAAATGCTCAAAAACGTTGCTGATAAGGCAGTCAACAAAACATTAGGGAAAGGGAAGAGTATCTAGTGAAAGATTTATCAAAGATAGTTAAAGCTAAAATCATAATCTTTTCAGTCTTAGGCTTGATACTTGGTTGTTTCCTTAATCGCTTTGCTTATTTTCTTTTAAATGAGAAAGCAGAGGGCATACAAAAAATATTTAATAGTTTAGCAAACACAATGGATTCCTATTCTAATCAATGGCTATTCTTTAGTTTTAAAGGTTACCCTTTATTAGCATTCCTTTTAGGTCTGGTCTTAGCTTTACTATTCTTTATGTTAAGTACAAGTAATGGGAAATACAGACAAGGTAAAGAGTATGGTTCGGCTCGTTGGGCAACGAGTAAAGAATTGAAGAAATTTGCGGACAGCAAAAACGAAGATAACAATCTTATTTTTTCAGAAGATGTAAAAATGAGTTTGACAACAAAGAATATGGATTTTGATTATCAAAGAAATAAGAACGTTCTTGTCTGTGCAGGCAGTGGTGCTGGTAAAACAGAGATGTATGTGAAACCCAATATATCACAACTACATTCCTCTTATGTACTAACTGACCCTAAAGGAAAAGTGTTCCATGAAACTGGAAAGATGATGTCTGAAAATGGCTATCAAGTAAAGATATTTGATGTTAATACATTCAAAAATTGCAATAAGTTTAATCCTTTTAAATATATTCATGATGAAATCACTCTAAAGCGAGTTATTCAATGTATTATAGACGCTACAAATGGCGAAAACAGCCGAAAAGGCGAGCCTTTTTGGGATAAGTCAGAAGAACTGCTACTTGGTTCAATCTTTTCATTTCTTTACTACAAATATAAAGGCGACCCTAAAAAAGGAATTACAGGTACAGGAGATTTACCTAAGCTATATGAAGTATCGGATTTAATTAGATTATTGAATAGGGAAAACGAAGAAGTACCGTCTGTTTTAGAGAGAATGTTTGAAAAATTTGAAGACCGTTTCGGTTCTGAAAATTATGCTGTTACTCAATTCAATAGTTTTAAAAATTATCGTGGAGATACAAGAAGTAGTGTTGTAGCGATTGCTACTGCTAGATTTTCAATGTTCGACTTACAAGATATAAGAGACATATTAGATGATGATGAACTAGAAATTGATACTTGGGTTACTAAAAAAACTATCGTCTATCTACCAATTCCAGATATGGATACCACCTTTAATTTCTTAACCACCATGATATTTGTCTTAGCGTTTAGAACACTTGAACATCAAATAGATAATGAATTTTACGGAAATCCACCTAATCATATTCGTTTCTTATTAGATGAATTTGCAAACTTAGGAAAGATACCAAACATCAAAGAAGCATTAGCTGTTTTCCGTTCACGTGAAATGAGTATTAACGTTATCGTACAAAATATTAATCAATTAACTTCTATGTATAAAGAAGATTGGAAAAGTTTTGTCGGAAACTGCGATACAATCATGTACCTTTCAGGGGGAACAGAACCAGAAACAGAAAAATTCTTCTCTGAACGTGCTGGTAAAGAAACAATCAACATGAAAAAGAACTCTGAAAATAGAGGGTCTAATGGTTCATATTCAATTAGTCATGAGGTATTAGGAAGAGATTTAATAACCAAAGACGAAGTAAATAGATTGCCTAGAAGTGAATGTTTAGTCTCTATCTCTTCAATGCCAATGTACAAAGGGAAAAAATTTCCTTTCAAAGGGCATAAACGTTCTTCTGAATGGAGTAGTAGTCCGTCAGACGATAACTGGTATGAATTTCAACCAGAATTTAAGGTTGATGAATTAGAAAAAGCATTTGACTATTGGAATAGCAAGAAACCAGTAGAAACATTAATGAATACAACGGAGGAATAAATTATGAAAACAGAATTATCAAACTTAGCATTTAAAGCAATGACACACCCTCTTTTAGCACAGGTAAATGGATTAGACACTATTAAAAATCTCTTAACTTGGTTTTTCGGTGCTGGTTCAGTGGGATTGATTATTGTAGGAGTAATTCAAATTGCCGAAAGTATGGCAGAAAGCAACGGAGGACAACGGACAAGAGGAATTATGCTTATTCTTGGGGGCTTGCTTTTAGCTGGGGCTGCTGGATTGGTCAACTTACTTACAAATCCTCCTGGCGTTTAATTTAAGGATATTAACCAAGCAAATAGAAATAAGGAGGTTCATTCTATGGATTTATTCAAAGTGCTTGGAGGACATGCAGACAAATTAAATGAGAATGGCTGGAGCTATGTAACACAAGTCATGCAGAACTCAACAACTAAAGTTGGAATTTATCTTCTTATCTTCTTTTTGATTTTTGAGATAGCCAAAATCTTTGAAACCGCAAATAAGAACAATGAGGGTACTGTTGTTCCTATAACGATGTTTCAAGCTTCTGTCAATGCCCTACTTGCAGGGGCGCTTGTAGCTGGTTCAGTGTTTATTCTACCTTTCATTAATGACATTGTAGTTGGTGGGATTAATTTAATTAAAGATACTGGTTCGTATAATATTTTTGCACCAGCTTCACTTCAAGGTGTTTCTTGGCAGGACGGTATTGGAAAAGTTATATCTTGGTTAATAACTTACTTAGTAGGGGCAGGGGCTTCTATAATCATTGTAGTAGTAGTTTCACTAAGAACGTTCCAACTATACGTGTATACCATACTCGCACCTATTGCATTTTCTTCATTTGCTTCTAGTGAATATCGCTCAATTGGAGTAGGCTTCGCCAAGCAATACTGTGCTAAGGCACTACAAGGATTTGTCATTCTCATAATTTTAGGATTAAGTAATTCATTTTCAGCACCAGACCCAAAAGGGTCAATTGCTGGGGGATTCGTTTCTTTAATTCAACCTATTATCGTTGCTGTCTTAATTTTGCAGTCTGAAAAATATGCAAAAGCTGTCGTTGGATTAGGAGGTTAGTATGTATATCAAGGTATATAAAGACGGTTCAAAAATTAAAAGCAAGGTAGCTGGTTTAACGTTCCGTCAATTCATTTTCTTATTAAGTATAGCTGGTGTTACTGGCTTAATCATGATAAATAATTTTTTCCTACACATTAGTAGTCTTTTCTTTGAGTTTCCACTAATGTTGCTTCTATTTATTAGTTTTTTCGTTTCTTTAGTAAAAATAAATGGACTAACTGGCGACCGTTGGTTCAAACTGAAATGGAATTATTTAAAGAAACCTACAAAAAGAACATATCAAACAGAGAGGATAGTGCAATATGAACGTAAAGAGTTTATTCAATCAAAAAAAGTCAAAGAAACAGACACCTTTATCGAAGACTGAAAAGCTACGATTAAACCGATTGAAAAAGAATGCGCAAAAAGCAAAAAGTAGTTCCAGTCAAAACACACTAAGATACACCTCTCTTTTTGAAAATGGACTGATGAATATTGTTGATGACAATTATTCAATGACCTATGAACTAGGTTCTACAAATTACGCGACCGCACCAAACGAAGAAAAAACAAATATCATTCAAAAATACAACACAATGATAAATACGTTATCTGATAACGAGCATTTCCAATTAACGTTACTGGTTTCTAAAGTACACGAAAAAGAGTATCAAGAAAAAAATGAATTTCCTCTTCAAGGTGATTCTTACGACTATTTAAGAGAAGAATTAAATGAGTTGATTAACCTTAACTATCAAAAAGGGCTAAACAACTATCAGATTGATAGATACATTACTATTTCTACCAATGCAGAAGACAGAAAAAAAGCTTTAGGAAAGCTAGAAAATACAAGAAACTTAATGTCAAGCACGTTAGCTTCTATAGAAGTTCCCATTAAGCCATTAGATGGACTTGAACGCCTTTCTGTAATGAATAAAATGCTTAATTATGATAAGCCTTTATATGGCAATTTCAATGATATAAGGCGTTCTATACTTACTACTAAGGATTTAATTGCTCCTAGTTCCCTTAAATTTAGTAAAACAGGGGTAGAAATAGACGACCGCTTCAATCAAATTCTTTTCTTAAAGGATTTTCCAATGGAATTATCCGATAATCTATTTAAAGACTTAGCAGAATGCGGACAAGAGTTAGTCATTACGATTCAAGCACAACCTTACTCTATTATTGAAACAAATAAACGTTTGCGAGCGCAGGCGACAAGCGTTGAAAGTGAAATAATCAAACAGCAAAAAATTGCTGTTAAAGAGGGCTATTCTCCAGATTTTATTGGACGGACTTCAAAAGAAGCGCAGGGCGATTTAGACGAAGTAATCAACTTTGTACGTGAAACAGGCGATAAGCAATTTTCTTCAATCTTTTTAGTCTATCTTACAGGAAAAACAATAGAACAAAGAGACGAAAACATAAGGATTATAAAAGCGATTGGTGAAAAATATGGGGCTATCTTCTCTTCTTTAGGCTATCTACAAGAAGAAGCCTTAAATTCTATCTTGCCTATTGGAATGAACTTCACAGATTGTGAGAAGACATTCCAACGTGATTTAATTACACCTAACTTATCTATCAATTCCCCTTTCACAACAGTTGATATTAACCATAAAAAAGGTAAATTCTATGGAATAAACTTATTTTCTAATAATATCATTGCGATAAACCGTAGAGACCCTAGCATGGATAATTCAAACGGTATTATTACAGGGCTTTCTGGCTCTGGTAAGTCAATGACTGCAAAATATGAAATCATTACAACGCTCTTGAAAAATCCGCAAGACGAAGTAATTATTCTATCTCCTGACAATGAATATGATGAACTAGCTAACCTTTTAGACGGTCAATTGATTAAAATAGCGCCAAAAACAAATCATCATATCAATATCTTAGATTTACCAGATGAAAATTTACTGGATTCTGATGATGAACCAGTCGGCTTAAAATCGAGTTTTCTTGTCAGTCTGTTTTCTTCTCTTTTTGAAAACATCACAGAAATTCAAGAATCCATTATTGATGAGGTAACGATTGCAACCTATAAAGAGTACAGTAATCCTACACTTCACAATTGGTTTGATGTCCTACAAACTATTGATAATGACGAAGCAAGAGATTTATCCTACAAGCTAAAACTCTATATCACAGGCTCTATGGATATATTTGCTCACGAAACGAACGTTGACTTTAATTCACGTTTAATTGTTTATAATATCAGTCAACTTAAAAATAAATTTAAACCGTTTGGATTTATGGCGATAGAAGAAAAGATCTGGCAACGTGTAGTAGAAAATAAAGCTAAAGGAGTTACCACATGGGTTTATTTTGATGAAATTCAAGTTTTGCTCTCTGGTGCTTCTAGTGAATCCTCACGAGAAAAATTTAAAGATGTTTGGGCGAGAATACGGAAATACGGAGGAAATCCAACAGGTATTACACAATCCATTGAAACCGTCCTAGCTACGGAAGAAGGACGTGCAATGTTTTTCAACTCTGAATTTTTAGTGCTACTCAAACAGAAAAAATTTGCCATTGAAATCATCAAACAGCACTACAATATCACGGAACAACAAGAACAATATTTAAGAACACCAGCAAAAGGAAGTGGACTAATAATAGCAGGCAATACTATTGTTCCTTTTGAAAACACTATCCCTAATACAACGGAACTGTATAAAATCATGCAGACAGATTAGCGAGGTCTTAGTATGAATGACAAGCAATCTAAAGAAAAATTTAGGTTTAAAAATAATGATAACCTAAAAAAAGCCCTCCATGATACAGACAATAATAAATTCTTTAAAAAGAAATACGTACTAAAAAAGAAACCTAGTATTCCAGCCGATTTTAAACGGTTTAAAAGTATCAAGAACCTTAAAAAGATTAAGTCAGTTAAGGCAATTGACAGAAAAAGCAAACAGCTTAAACCACGCAAACCTTTTTATAAAACTAGAAAAGTAGTTAAAAAAACAAAACCTATCATTAATTCTTTTAATGATATTGAACCAGATAACATTAGTAGTGAGGAAGAACAATCCACTAGCTACTTAGTTAAAACATTAAAAAAACCAGCTAAAAAAGTAGGTTTTCTTACAAAACAAGGACTAGAAAAAAGACTAGCGCAAAAACATGGTTTTAAGACAGAAAAAGGATTTAAGAAATACTTTAGACCAGCACAAAAAAAGAATGCCACGTTTGCAGGCAAACAAGCTACTAGTATTAATGCAAAGACAGCTAGCCAAGCAAAGATACTATTAGAAAAAGCCATTTCTAATAGTATTGCCATTACAAAATCTATTGTAACAGCAGTAATCGCCTTTGTTAGTACCTTGTCTATTCCTCTTATTGCTATTATTGGGGCAATAGTGGTGGTTATCATGATTATCTCTTTATTTATCGGAGTAAAAAATGAACAATGCTCACAGCCTAGTTATAGCGACAGCAATACAACCGAAGACTTGAAAAAAGTCCCTAAAAGCGTTGAAGACTTTGTTAAAAGTCACAAAGAAGCCTACATTCTCTCATGGAAAGCCGGCGGTTTTCTACCAAGCGCAAGCATAGCTCAAACAATGGTTGAAAATGGTTTTAACTTTACAAACCCTAGCGGTACTTCATTATGGAAAGCCCACAATATGGGGGGCGTTAAAACATCTAAAAAAGAAGATTTTCCAGTTACACTTGCGACTTATGGTAATGATGCAGTCGATATAACAGGAACGAAAGCAGGAACGAGCGTAGGCGATAACACAGGCGGAGCATATACTTACTTTAAGGACTACAACGCAGGAATTGTTGGTAAAGCCGAGTTTATGGCACATCAAAGCCTTTATAAAGGAGCAATTAATAACCCAGACGGAAAAGCAACTTTAATGGCAATCGCTAATGGTGGTTGGGCAACCGACCCTAATTATCTTGTTTCTTTAATTGGAGCTTATAATTCACTAGGACAAAAATTTAAATGGATTGATAAAGAAGCCATTGAAAAATACGGAGAAGCACCGTATAAAGCTAACAGTCCAATACCAAAATTACCAACTGATAAAATTCCAAACAAAAATGAATCTAAAAATACCGCAGGTGTTGATGTTGATGAGGACGGTTGCGTAGTGAATCCTAACCCTAGCGGAGAAGTTACTGGAAAAAATGGCGCACCTACTCAAACCTTACCGCCAGAATATATTGGTAAATTGACACTTCCAATGCCAGACGATAAAAACTATGCTGGTAATTCTTATCCATTCGGACAATGTACGTGGGGCGCTTATAATCGCCTTGCACAAATTGGAATGCCGATTGAATGGTTTAGCGGAGATAGTGGAAATGGCGGTAATTGGGGCGAAAGTGCTAAGGCAAAGGGCTACAAAGTAGAAAAAGGCAAGCCACATATTGGTTGGGGCGCAAGTTTCCACGGTGGTTTAGCTGGTAGTGACCCAACCGCAGGGCATATTGCAGTAGTTGAATATATCAATCCAGACGGTTCTATCCTAGTAAGTGAAACAAACGTGGTAAAAGCAGGAAGCGGATTAAGAAGTTGGCGTGTTATCAGTAAGGAAACAGTCGCACAAGTGAACTTCATTCAAGGGAGAAAGTAAATTATGGAAAAGAAAATATTTATTATGAAAATAATATCTGGTGCTTGTATATTCTGTTTCGTTGGTATGTTGGTGTTTTATATAACATTAGTAAATTCTACAAATAAAATAATTGGAGATAAAGACCAAAAAATAAGCACTCTCACAAAGCAAAATAAAGCACTAGATAGCAAGTATAACGAGTTATACAAACAGAAAAATGACAATGCTAACGAGCAACTGTTAAAAGCGACAAATGGCGTATTTTCAAGTCTGTTTGACTATGATACAACAAAAGACAGCATTAAAGACAGACGAGAAAAAGCAAGCAAATTTACCACAGAGGAAGCCTTAGAAGCGATTTTACCCAAAGAAGCTACAACATATAACGCTTCTGTCAAGTCTGTTTCAAAAATCAAAGGAAAACCACAAGTCTATTTTGAACCGTCCAGCGATAAAAAACAAAAGGTGTTAGTGATTATTGATAATGAAATAGTGATTGATAATAACTATCCAACCGAAGCAAAATGGCAATATGAAGGCACTTTCGATACGGAAAAGAATATTTTTGTTCAATTAAAAATGTTAGGGGAGTTACAACAGCTTGATAAAAAAGATAATTAAAATCCTATTGGTTTTATGTATCGCTGGCATAGCTGGAATTGGATATAATTTTTATCAAACAGAGCATAGTAAAGCAGTTATCACAACGATAAAAGAAGATAAAATCAACTTCTTTTATCGTGATGATTGCAAGGATTGTAAAAAAATATTTAAACAAGTCTATCTGCACAACTTAATTAATCATGATGTACAGTTTATCAATCTTAATCAAGAAAAAAACCGCAAATATATTGATGAATACAATATCCATACCGTACCAACTTTCATTCATGAAAACGAAGCCTATGCAGGTACTCAAAAAGAGAAGATAAAGGAGATTTTAAAATGACTAATCAAACTTTACAAGAAAGACAACAAGGGCTACTCAAACAACAAGAAGCCTTACTCAAAAAAAGAGATAAAATCAATCAAGAACTTAAAGAGCTAAAAAAGAAGATTGAAGATAGCGAGAAAGATTATCTAATTGATAAGTTGAAACAATCTAACGTTAGTGTAGAAGAAGCAATCGAGCTTCTAGGTTTAAACAATAGGGGCGATAATTATGATGAATAAAAACGATAAACCTTTTAAATACGTTTTTTCGGAAACAAGCATTGAATCCTTTAAAAAGAAACCAGAAGATAATCTAACCTTTTCGGAGCTTGTCAACCTTGTTCAGACTGTAAACTATCAAATAAAATACTTGAATAATGAAAGTGTCGTAATCTCAAAGTACACAAAAGACGGAAAACTAATTCATACTGAAAAGATTGATTTACCAGTATCAGAACATACCGATTTTGAAGCTCTATTAGTTAAGTTTGAACAAACCAAGCCACCAAAACCAACTAAAGAGAATGACGTTGTTTCAGAGGATGTCGATAAAAAAGCTAAAAAGGACAAACCTAAATTTCAACAATTGTCTATTCAATCTGTGACTATGATAGGTTTTACAGTCTTAACGGTATGTGTCTTAGTAACAGGCTTGACAATCAATCATTCCATTAACCAAGCGAATAAGCAACAAACCAAACTCTCCCAAGAATTGCTACTCTCACAATTAGAAACGAGTGAAAAGTACGATAAAGTCGCACAAAAGATGAAAGAGTTTGATTATCCTAAAAAAGATATTGTTAATATGTATCTTGAAAATGGACAATTTGTGAATGCACTAAAAGCCGACAAAAAAGCTATCACAAGCGTTTTAGATAAAATCGATACAATGAACAACAAAGAGCAACAAAAAGCCTTAAACGAGCTTAAAAAGGCAAATATTACCTCTAAAAAAGAAAGCATTAGCTTAGACTTGCGATTAGCTTTGCTCAACAAAGATATTGATTTTCTCAAAAAGAATATCAAGTCCGTTGATAGTCAAGCCTTGTCAGATAGAATTGTGAAGCTATTCATAGACGAAAAAGAATATGCTTCGGCAAATGAACAACTCAAATTCTTTGCAAACAAAGCACTAGACAAACAAGCAAAGCAAGCCGAACATGACGATAAAAAGCAAGCCCTCACAAACAGAGTGAATGAGTTGAAAAAAGCCATATCAGATACTCAAAAACAACTGGACGGAAAGAACACACAACTTTCAGACTTGCATAAACAGCTTGATGACTTGAACAAAAATGACAAATCACCAGACAAAGGCAAACACGTTGATGATAAAAATAAAGAGATTGACAATGCCAACAAAGACAAGAACAAAATCTCTGACATTCTGAAAGACCAACAAGCCAAAGAAAAAGAAGCGCAAAAAGCAGTAGATGATTTTAAATAAAAGGAGATGTTAAAATGGCACAAGAAGATATTCAAAGTCTGTTAGCGCAAAAAGATACAACGAAGCTCTCTAGCTTTTTAAAAGAACAAATTAGCGACTATAAAAATTCAGAAATGTTTAAAAAATATCTTGATTTTGTCGCAAAGTGTCCGAAATATTCTAGTAGAAATATCCGAATGCTCCAAAAACAAAAACCAAATATCGGACATGTTGGTACATTTACAAAGTGGAAAGAACAAGGCTACCACATAAAAAAAGGCGAACATGGCTATAAAATCCTCATGCCAAACTTTAGAAATAAATACGAAAATGGCAAACCAGTTCTTGACGAAAAAGGGAAAAAAGTTCAAGAACTTAAAGGATTTAGTATAGGAACAGTTTTTGAAGATAAGCAACTAGTCGAGTATGAAAATCTACCAAAACAAGTGGAATATCTCAATCAAGACCCTAACAATACAAAAGATTTATTTATGGCTTTATCAGAAGTCAGCGAAGTAAAAATCGGATTAAAACCCTTAGAAGTTGACGGATTTTATTCCCCACAAGATAAATGTATTTTTATCAATGCAAATCTACATGGTGCAGACTTAATTCATACACTTATTCACGAAGTCACTCACTCAAAATTACACACAAAATCAGAAGCAATTTTCGGAGATAAACAATATACTTTACAAGAATTAGAAGCAGAATCTACCGCTTATATTGTCGCAAATAACTATGATATTGATACCTCAAAATATACAATAGGTTATCTCAATTCATGGGGATTGGATAAAATTTCTAACGAAGAATTACAAGGAGTTATGGAAAATATCCAAAAAACTGCAAGAGGATTAATTGAAAAAATTGACCTTGAATTAGAAAAAAGAAAAAATCTTGAACCTACAAAATCAAAGCTACAAACTGAAATTCAAGAAGCTAAAAAAGAACAAAAAGAATTGCTAAAAAAGCACGAAGAAACACAAAAAAAGAAACCTAAAAAAGAAAGTAAATTAGACAGCTTTAAAAATAAATTCAAAGGAAAAGGAGAATAAAAAAGATGAATGAACAAGAAATAATGGCAGAAGTAGAAGACTATGGACGACAAATATTTGAAGCCATTTCTTATGCAAATGAATTTCCAGTTGTTAAAGAAAAGTTATTAATTATGTTTGATAAATTAATTGAAGAACTATCCGAACTAATTGACGAAGACGAATTAAACGACTACAAAAAAGCAAAAGAAGTCGTTGAAAAAATTCCAGAAAATGAAGTCGAAGAATTGTGTTTTACGGTTGAAAGTTTGTACGGAGATGTTGAAAATTATCCTAGCTATTTCTAAAAAATGGGGATTGGGGCAACGCCCCAAAAATAAAAAGAATCGTCTGAAGCGAGGAACAAATTAAAATGTAAATTTTAGGTGTGACCGAGTGGAAGATGATTACTTTTTACTGCATGTGTGTACACACATGCGAAGTTCACCACAATACTTTATAATCGAATTACTATTCTTAAATTTGTGGAGGTTTTAATATGGATAAAAAAGCAAACAGACAACGGAACATTCAAAAAAAGTTTTTTGTTTCTGAACTAGAAAATAAAATTATTGAGAAAAATATGAGGGAAGCAAACCTACAAAATTTTTCTACTTACGCACGAAAATCTTGCTTAGATAAAAAAATTTACACGGTGGATTTTTCTTCTCTTAAAGAAATTATGTCTACCATTGCGCAGGCAAATTTAGAAGTCAATCGGATTGGAAATAATCTCAATCAAATTGCCAAACACTTAAATGAATCCGAACAAAATCAAACAAGAGAATTACTCAATGAGTATCAAAATGAAATTCAAAGTTTAGATAAAAAATTAAAAAGCATGCTAAAAAAAATAGCGGAGGGATAATGCCATGACCGTAATTTATATGCCTAGAGATACAAGTGGAGTAATTCATAGTAAAGGGCAACTCTCACGAGCGCTGAATTATATTGTCAATCCAGAAAAAACAAAAGGTGGAGAATTAGTATCAGGGCAAAATATAAACGTTCCAAACAATGCCTATGATGAAATGTTACTGACAAGAGAAATGGCAATATTATCTGGGAAGTCAGAAATTAAGAACGAGCGTTTTGGTTATCACTTTGTACAATCTTTTTCGCCAGAAGATAATTTAACACCTGAACAAGTGCATGAGATTGGATTAAAAACCATGAAAGCCTATCTAGGCGAATCCGCAGAATTTGTTATCGCCACACATACCGACAAAGAACACTTACACAACGTGCGCCCAGATAGGGTGTTAAGTCAAGTAGTTTAAGGTACTACTCTGTAAGATAACACAGAAAACAGCCAACCTAACCGAAAAGCGAAAGCTGATACGGGAACAGAGCACGGTTGGAAAGCGATGAGTTACCTAAAGACAATCGGGTACGACTGAGTCGCAATGTTAATCAGATATAAGGTATAAGTTGTGTTTACTGAACGCAAGTTTCTAATTTCGGTTATGTGTCGATAGAGGAAAGTGTCTGAAACCTCTAGTACAAAGAAAGGTAAGTTATGGTTGTGGACTTATCTGTTATCACCACATTTGTACAATCTGTAGGAGAACCTATGGGAACGAAACGAAAGCGATGCCGAGAATCTGAATTTACCAAGACTTAACACTAACTGGGGATACCCTAAACAAGAATGCCTAATAGAAAGGAGGAAAAAGGCTATAGCACTAGAGCTTGAAAATCTTGCAAGGGTACGGAGTACTCGTAGTAGTCTGAGAAGGGTAACGCCCTTTACATGGCGAAGGGGTACAGTTATTGTGTACTAAAATTAAAAATTGATTAGGGAGGAAAACCTCAAAATGAAACCAACAATGGCAATTTTAGAAAGAATCAGTAAAAATTCACAAGAAAATATAGACGAAGTTTTTACAAGACTTTATCGTTATCTTTTACGTCCAGATATTTATTACGTGGCGTATCAAAATTTATATTCCAATAAAGGAGCTTCCACAAAAGGAATATTAGATGATACAGCGGATGGCTTTAGTGAAGAAAAAATAAAAAAGATTATTCAATCTTTAAAAGACGGAACTTACTATCCTCAACCTGTACGAAGAATGTATATTGCAAAAAAGAATTCTAAAAAGATGAGACCTTTAGGAATTCCAACTTTCACAGATAAATTGATCCAAGAAGCTGTGAGAATAATTCTTGAATCTATCTATGAACCGGTATTCGAAGATGTGTCTCACGGTTTTAGACCTCAACGAAGCTGTCACACGGCTTTGAAAACAATCAAAAGAGAGTTTGGCGGCGCAAGATGGTTTGTGGAGGGAGATATAAAAGGCTGCTTCGATAATATAGACCACGTTACACTCATTGGACTCATCAATCTTAAAATCAAAGATATGAAAATGAGCCAATTGATTTATAAATTTCTAAAAGCAGGTTATCTGGAAAACTGGCAGTATCACAAAACTTACAGCGGAACACCTCAAGGTGGAATTCTATCTCCTCTTTTGGCCAACATCTATCTTCATGAATTGGATAAGTTTGTTTTACAACTCAAAATGAAGTTTGACCGAGAAAGTCCAGAAAGAATAACACCTGAATATCGGGAACTTCACAATGAGATAAAAAGAATTTCTCACCGTCTCAAGAAGTTGGAGGGTGAAGAAAAAGCTAAAGTTCTTTTAGAATATCAAGAAAAACGTAAAAGATTAACCACACTCCCCTGTACCTCACAGACAAATAAAGTATTGAAATACGTCCGGTATGCGGACGACTTCATTATCTCTGTTAAAGGAAGCAAAGAGGACTGTCAATGGATAAAAGAACAATTAAAACTTTTTATTCATAACAAGCTAAAAATGAAATTGAGTGAAGAAAAAACACTCATCACACATAGCAGTCAACCCGCTCGTTTTCTGGGATATGATATACGAGTAAGGAGAAGTGGAACGATAAAACGATCTGGTAAAGTCAAAAAGAGAACACTCAATGGGAGTGTAGAACTCCTTATTCCTCTTCAAGACAAAATTCGTCAATTTATTTTTGACAAGAAAATAGCTATCCAAAAGAAAGATAGCTCATGGTTTCCAGTTCACAGGAAATATCTTATTCGTTCAACAGACTTAGAAATCATCACAATTTATAATTCTGAATTAAGAGGGATTTGTAATTACTACGGTCTAGCAAGTAATTTTAACCAGCTCAATTATTTTGCTTATCTTATGGAATACAGCTGTCTAAAAACGATAGCCTCCAAACATAAGGGAACACTTTCAAAAACCATTTCCATGTTTAAAGATGGAAGTGGTTCGTGGGGCATCCCGTATGAGATAAAGCAAGGTAAGCAGCGCCGTTATTTTGCAAATTTTAGTGAATGTAAATCCCCTTATCAATTTACGGATAAGATAAGTCAAGCTCCTGTATTGTATGGCTATGCCCGGAATACTCTTGAAAACAGGTTAAAAGCTAGATGTTGTGAATTATGTGGAACATCTGATGAAAATACTTCCTATGAAATTCACCATGTCAATAAGGTCAAAAATCTTAAAGGCAAAGAAAAATGGGAAATGGCAATGATAGCGAAACAACGTAAAACTCTTGTTGTATGCTTTCATTGTCATCGTCACGTGATTCATAAACACAAGTGAATTTTTACGAACGAACAATAACAGAGCCGTATACTCCGAGAGGGGTACGTACGGTTCCCGAAGAGGGTGGTGCAAACCAGTCACAGTAATGTGAACAAGGCGGTACCTCCCTACTTCACCATATTATTTTGAATGCCACGAATCCAAAAACACTCAAAAAATTTCATCAATCTAAAAATCAACTAGAAGAACTCAAAGAAATATCTGATGTTATTTCTAAAGAGTATGGTTGCAAAATTATTGACCGTAACTTGAAAAATTCTCACAAAAAATATCAAGTCTACCTTGCTAAAAATTCTTATCGAAAAGAAATAAAAAGCAAAATCAAATTTTTACTTTCTCATGCCAACAATTGGAACGATTTTAAAAATAAAGCAACTACTTTAGGCTTGATTGTGGATGATAAAGGAAAGTACACCACTTACCAACTGAGTGGCACTAGTCAAGAAAGAAAAGTCAGAGATAGAAGCCTAAAAAATCAAGCATTCATGAAAGAAGCCATTTCTGAACGATTGAAAGAAAATGAAGTGGTTTATACAGAATCAGAAGTCAAAGAACTGTGGGAAGATAATCAAACCATTCAAGACAAGGAGCAGGAAACCGAAATTGAAATGCTTATAGAAGATTGGCAAGTCGAAAAAGAAACAGCCGATTATTTATATGTAAATATCAATATTGGTTTAGAAAGAGCGCAACGAAAATCTGCTATCAAAATTCCAGCACGTTGTGTGGACAAACTAGAAAATGGCAATTACCAAGTTTTCCTCAAAAAACAAGACCGATTTTATTTTGTCGATAGTAAGAATCCAGAGAACAATAAAATCATGCTTGGGAAAACCGTTGCGAAAAACCTACAAAATCAAAGCGGAAGCGTACCACTTTATTCTAACAATGCCAAAATCAAGTTAAAACAACTGTTTAATGAGTTTGATTTTCTTATTTCTAAAGGATTAGATTTTGATACTTCTTTTGAAGCTATCGGAAAAGAATTAGAACAAACCTATTACCAAACAGAAAGCATTTTAGAAAACCTAGATAAGAAAATTCTTGAGTATGTCGAAGAAAACAAAGCCTATGCACGACCAAACACAAGAATATTAAAAACAATTGAAAACCTAAAAAAGGAACGAACAGACTTACACAAGACCTTAAAACAAGTCGAAAAAGAAATGCTTTACTATGACAAGTCCGTTGACCGTTACGAAGATTACCAGCAAGAACACACCAAAAATAAAAGTCAACATTCCCCACGTTTATAAATAAGCCAATATAAAGCCTTATAAACAGCGTTAAACTATTAAATGGTATTTTATACTAACAACGTTCTAATGTTGCTTAAAATACAAAATATGAGCTTCTAGGGCTATTGTAGAATCCTTTAGCACTTTACAAACGAACTTTCGCTTTGACAAGCGAACTGCTTCTGTCGTCAAGCAGACCAACGAAGCCCAACGAAAAGGCTTGCCAACACAAACCGTTGACAAGCCTTTCAGTTAGGGTATTTGAAAAGATAGGTGTTTGCTAAAAGGTGCTTAAAGAGCAAGCTATGAGCTTCTGTGTTTTTACGGTTTTAATCTTTTGACCTTTGGTTTTTAATTTTTGAAAAAAATAAAAAAAGGCGAAGCCTATATATATTTATCTTATATATTTTAATCTTTTGTTCTTTTGCGTCAAAAAAAAGTGAGTGTTTTCAAGGGGTTAAAGAATAATATGCCGAAAAAAAACTGTGTATATGCCGAAAAAAAACTGTGTATATGCCGAAAAAAAACTGTGTATATGCCGAAAAAAAGCTAGAGTGTTTCGGCATATTATGGTATAATAATAGCATAGAGAAATTTCCCGCTAAGAAAACTTTCTCTATGCTTATTCTTAAACACTCACAAAGGAGTATTTCTATGTCTATTATACCAGAAAATGAACAAAATCAGAAGCAGGTGCAAATCTTGAACGAATTATCAAAACGAAAAGTAGTGGAGCATAATTCTTTAATTACCAGCATTGCCAAAATGGATAAAACCCCACTCAAAATGTTTGAATTGGCAGTATCTTGCATTAACACGGAAGAACCACCGAAAGACAATACGGTTTATCTTTCAAAAAGAGACCTTTTCGCTTTTTTTAAAGTTTCCGACAACGATAAGCATAGTCGCTTTAAACAAGCGGTTGAGAAAATGCAAAAACAAGCCTTTTTTCAAATCAAAGAAGAAGCAGGCAAGGGTTTTAAATTTAAAAGCATTGTGCCTATTCCTTACGTGGAGTGGACGGATTATAACGACGAAGTAAAAATTGAATTTCATCGTGAAATTATGCCTTATTTAATCAATCTCAAAAAGAATTTTACCCAACACGCTTTATCAGATATAGCCGAACTCAATAGCAAGTACAGCATTATCTTGTATCGGTGGTTATCCATGAATTATAACCAATACGAGCATTACAGCAACAAGGGCGGACGAAGAGCCGAACAGGTAGAAGCCTACCGCAATCCGTCAATTAAAGTTAAAGAAATGCGACTTATGACTGATACCGTCAATGAATATCATAAGTATAATGACTGGGATAGGTATATTTTAAAAAACTCTTTGAAAGAAATTAACGCTCATACTTCTTTCAACGTGACCTATGACAAAATTAAAAAAGGGCGGAGCATTGACTGTATTGTCTTTCATATTGAGAAAAAACCAGTTGCTAAAAATGAATATTATAAGCAAGAAGAACAAGACCCAGTTTATCTTGAAAACAAAGCAGACCAAGAAGCTAAACAAAAAATGCTTTTCGCAGAAGCTATGCAAAGTCCTTACACCAAGTTATTAGGCGAAAAATGGCTGATTAATGTTGCTGATATGCAAAATATAAGTACCATGACAGGACTTGCAGAAAAAGTTTACCCACTATACGATGAACTCAAAGAAGCAAGGGGATTAAAAGGGGTAGAAACACATCTATCATACGTTGCAAGTAAGCAAGAGGGATATTCTAAACGAAACGTGGTTAAGTACCTTAAAACGGCGATTGAGGGCTATTTACCGACCGTTGCCTTGCAAGATTTAGAGCAACCAGAACGAGCTAATACCAAAAAGCCAAAACCAAGAACGTTAGAAGAAGTGGCAAAAGACTTTTTGCCAGAATATCAGAACATAACGACTGAAACTGAAAAAGAAGAATTAAGACAAATGAAAGCAGAAATCGACAAAAAGTTACGTGGCGAGGGTTTAGACCATGAGTGAGAATTTAAAAACCATTAAAGAAGTTGCCGATGAGTTGGGAGTTTCAAAAAAGAAAATCGAGAACAAACTCTCATATATCAAAAAAAAAGGAAATACTTTAGGTAAAGTAATTGGTGGCGTTAGATACCTAAACAAACAAGAAATTAAAATATTAAACATATCACCTGAAACGAGTAAGGTACCTGAAACAAGTGAGGTACCTGAAACGAGTAAGGTACCTGAAACGAGTAAGGTACCTGAAACGAGTAAGGTACCTGAAATAAGTGAGGTACCTGAAACGAGTAAGGTACCTGAAACAAGTGAGGTACCTGAAACGAGTAAGGTACCTGAAACAAGTGAGGCACCTGAAACAAGTAAGGTGCCTGAAACGAGTAAGGTACCTGAAACAAGTGAGGCACCTGAAACAAGTAAGGTGCCTGAAACGAGTAAGGTACCTGAAACAAGTGAGGCACCTGAAACAAGTAAGGTACCTGAAACAAGTAAGGTGCCTGATAACCATGTATTCAGCAGTTCCTTTGATTTACTTAGGGAGCAGACAGACTACTTATTAAAAGAATTAGAAGAAAAGAATAAACACATAGAAAAATTAATAGATAACGAAAAAAGTATGCAAAATCTTTTAGACCAACAACAACGTCTAGCCTTACAGGATAAAAAATTACTAGAAGAGTATAAATCAGAAATCAATGAATTGAAAGCTCTTAAAATGCCTCGGGAGGATATGAAAGATGGCTCGTCGATAAGGGGTGAGGCGCAGGAAGAAATTGAACGACTGAAAGCTAAATTGAAGTTATCAGAAGAAGAACGAAACAAGGCAAAAGAAAAAGAGCCTGTAAAAACAGAATCTAAAAAATGGTGGCAACTATGGAAATGAGGGGGATCAAATGAGTCATTCGGAACAAATGATTGAAAACCAGTTCATACAAATCTTAAGTGAGAAAGAAAATCAGTGGACTTATCGTCCGGACTTGAAGTCGGAAGAAGCACTTTGGCAAAACTTTAGAAGCCATTTGAACCGAATAAATTTATCAGTATTGGAAGAACAACTATTAACGGACAAAGAATTTAAGCAAGTCAAAGTCGAGTTTTCACGTTTGACCGGAACACCTTTTTTAGCTTCTCAATGGCTTAGAGGAGAAAACGGGGTGGCTCAAGTTTTATTAGAGCGAGAAGATGGGAAAAAAGTGACTTTAGAAGCCTTTAGAAATAAGGATATCTCAGGAGGAACTTCTTCTTATGAGGTGGTTCACCAAGTGGTCCCAGATGCCTCTAGAGTAGATCGTGGAGATGTGAGTTTGCTGATTAATGGGCTCCCAATCATTCATATTGAGCTCAAAAAAGAGTCCGCTAAAGACGGTTTCATGCAAGCTTATTATCAAATTCAGCGTTATGCAGAAGATGGATTTTTTAAAGGGATTTACGCAACTACTCAAATCATGGTGATTTCAAATAAAGTCGATACCCGATACTTTGCAAGACCTAGTGAAGATACCGCTGAAGCCTATGCTCGGATGAAGAAGTTTTTATTTAATTGGCGGACTGAAGACAATCAAACGGTTTCCGATTTGTTTGATTTTACTCGTACAGTTTTGCGGATACCCGATGCCCATGAATTGATTAGCCAATATACCATTCTCGTCGATGATCAAAAAAATCAAAAATTCCTCATGGCTTTAAGACCTTACCAAATTCATGCGATTCGTAAGATTCGTCAAAAAGCGGCACAGCATGAAGGAGGATTCATTTGGCATGCGACAGGTTCAGGAAAGACCATTACCAGTTTTGTCGCAACGAAATTATTAGCACAAAATGCGATCGGTGTTGATCGTACGGTCATGGTTGTTGATAGAACAGACTTAGATGCTCAAACGCAGGATGAGTTTACGAAGTTTGCCTCGGAATATCATACCGGACAAACGACCGGAAATTCGGTAGCCAATACTTTGATTGTTGGGATCAAAAATCAAAAACAGTTGGCTCGAAACCTCCTTTCATCAAAAAACAATAATACGATTTTAGTGACCACGATTCAAAAACTCTCTGCGGCTATGCGAAGTGCCCAACAAGAGAGTGAAGAAAAAGGCTCGAATCAATTTGAAAAGCTACGGCAAGAACATCTTGTTTTTATTGTTGATGAGGCTCATCGTGCGGTTAGTGATGAGGAAATGAAGCGAATTAAGAAAATATTACCCAATTCAACCTGGTTTGGATTAACGGGGACGCCTATTTTTGAAGAAAATAAAAAGCAAGAAAATGGAACCTTTGCCAGAACGACGAGCCAGCAATACGGGCCACTCCTTCACTCCTATACAACCAAAAATGCTATGGATGATGGGGCTGTGTTAGGCTTTCAAGTCGAGTATCATTCACTGATTTCAGAAGAGGATCAAGAGGTGATTGTCACCCAACTCAATAAAGGAAAGTTGCCAGATGATGCCCTCCAACAAGAAAAACTATTGCCTACAGAACTTTATGAAAAAGATGAACATATCCGTACTATGTTACAAAAAATCTTTAATCGGAGGAGTGTGGTCAAAAAGTTCAAGGTACAGAATGGTTTTCCTACGATGTCAGCCATTCTCACCACTCACTCGATTGCTCAAGCCAAACATATTTACCGCATTTTAAAGGAAATGAAAGATAATGGGACACTCTTGAATGGGCGACAATTTGATGCACGCCATCAACTGATTGATAAAGATTTCCCAAGAGTAGCTATTACCTTCTCAACCAATCCGGATCAATTAGAAAAAAATGAACAAGACGATGAATTAGTAGAGATCATGAAAGATTATGCGAAACAGTTTGATGCCTCTCCTTACCAAGATGAGAAACTCTACAATCAAAATATTAATAAACGGTTGGCCCGTAAGGAAAAGCAATATCAATCGGATGGTCAGTGGTTAGATTTTGTTATTGTTGTCGATCGTTTATTGACAGGCTTTGATTCTCCCACCATCCAAACCCTATATGTAGATAGAGAATTGAACTATCAAAAGCTCCTTCAAGCGTTCTCAAGAACGAATCGCATTTATACGGGCAAAGATTCTGGTTTGATTGTCTCTTTTAGAAAACCCTTCACCATGAAAGAAAATGTGCAAAACACGTTTCGTCTATTCTCAAATGAAAAGCAAAACTTTGATCAACTGATTCCAAGAGAATATGAAGAAGTTAAAAGAGAATTTATCGAATGTTCAACACTTTATAAACAAAGCGAAGCCGAGCTATCGGATAATCCCAACGATCTTAAAACGATGATTGCGCAAGTGAGTGCTTATCAAAAGCTAGAAAAGAGTTATAAAGCGCTCCGAAGCTATGATCAATACGAAGAGGAATTTGAAGCATTTTCAGAAGTGGTGGAGCAGTTGCCACAATATCAAGGTAAAATGGAAAACGTTAAAGCGCAGATTAAAGAAATGCTCGAGGATGAGGAGCACCCTGAGGAGGACTTTGAGAAGCTTTTACAAGAGATTGCTTTTTCTTCGCAGCTCAATGCGACACATAAAGACGTCGTGGATAGTTTTTATATTAATCAACTTTTGAAAGCGATTCAATTAAACGAAGCAGGGGCCGTTGAAAAATTTGAAAAAGAAATCCAACAAAAGGATCCTCGAATCCAACAGATGTATCACACCTTGAAAGATCAACTCGTCAATACTACTGAAGAGATCGATGTGGCTCAATTAAAAGAGACTTCGATTCAAAATGAAATTCAAAGACAACTTCAAAAAGAAGCCGAAGAATTTGGATTATCCTTCGACTTTTTACAGTCTGCAATGAATGAATATCAAGGCGATAAGAAAACGATCCCTTATTTAACCCATTTACTGGATTCGATGACTCTTAGTAAAGAAGAGTTTGAAGCCAAAACGGGTGAAAAATACAGAAGAAGAACAAAAGTTTTAGAAGAACGACTACAACAAAATTTTGAACAAATTCAAAAATGGAAAGAAGAATTATAATGGCGACAGGTTTAAATCAACAACTATGGGCTTCTGCGGATATCTTACGTGGGAAGATGGATGCAAGTGAGTACAAAAACTACTTACTGGGATTAATTTTCTATAAGTACTTGTCTGATGCGCAGCTTAGAGAAGTTTATGAACAAGAAAATGGCAAAACAGATACCTTCCCAGAACGTTCCACTCAGTATGCAGGATTCATGGAGTGGTACGAAGAAGACAAAGACGATTTAATCGAAAATATCCAACCCAAACAAGGTTACTTTATCCAACCCGATCAATTGTTTTATCACTACCGCATTAAAGCTGACAACTATGAATTTAACTTGACCGACTTACAAGCAGGTTTCAATGAGTTGGAACGTCAAGGAGAAGAATTCAGTGGATTGTTTGCGGATATTGATTTAAACTCCACAAAATTAGGCTCAAATGCACAACAACGGAACGTGACGATTACTGAGGTTTTGCGTGCCTTAGATGAGATTGATTTATTTGAACACAATGGCGATGTGATTGGGGACGCTTATGAGTACTTAATCGGGATGTTTGCGGCAGGTGCAGGTAAAAAAGCCGGTGAGTTTTATACCCCTCAAGCTGTTTCACGCATCATGTCAGAAATTACGTCGATCGGACAAGAAACCCGTGCGCCTTTTCATATTTACGATCCTGCGATGGGGTCAGGTTCTTTGATGCTTAATATCCGTCGCTATCTCATCAATCCAAATCAAGTGCATTATCATGGCCAAGAGTTAAATACGACGACCTTTAACTTAGCACGTATGAACTTAATTCTTCATGGAGTAGATAAAGAACGCATGAACCTGAATAACGGGGACACTTTAGATGCCGATTGGCCCTCAGAAGAGCCTTATCAGTTTGATTCTGTGGTGATGAATCCACCTTATTCTGCAAAATGGTCAGCAGCAGATAAATTTCTCTCTGACCCTCGTTTTGAGCGTTTTGGAAAATTAGCGCCTAAATCTAAAGCGGACTTTGCCTTTCTCCTTCATGGTTTTTACCATTTGAAAGAATCGGGAACAATGGGGATTGTCCTTCCGCATGGCGTTCTCTTTAGAGGAGCCGCAGAAGGAATCATTCGTCAAGCCCTTTTAGAAATGGGAGCTATTGATGCGGTCATTGGCTTGCCGGCCAATATCTTTTTTGGGACCAGTATTCCGACAACGGTTATTATTTTGAAGAAAAACCGCTCTCGTCGTGATGTCTTATTTATTGATGCTTCTCAAGACTTTGAAAAACAAAAAAATCAAAATGTCCTGTTGGATGAACATATTGATAAAATTGTTTCGACTTATAAAAAGAGAGAAGATATTGAAAGATATGCTCATGTTGCAAGTTTTGATGAGATCCAAGAAAATGACTTTAACTTAAATATCCCTCGTTATGTCGATACCTTTGAGGAAGAAGCACCGGTTGATTTGGTTGCAGTGAATACCAATCTCCTTAAGGTCAATGAAGAATTAGTTCAACAAGAGCAAGTGCTCTTATCGTTGATTAACGATTTTTCAGAAAGTGAAGAGAATCAAGCCTTGATTGATTCGATGCGTCTTCTTTTGAGAGGTGGGCATGATGAGTAAAAAGAGTCCACAATTAAGGTTTGAAGGTTTTACGGATGATTGGGAAGAGCGTAAGTTAGGGGACTACGTTATAGATTATGTTGAAAAAACTACAATTCAAAATCAATATCCTGTTCTGACATCCTCTCAGCAACAAGGGATTGTTTTACAAGAAACATATTTTGCCAATAGACAAGTTACCACAGATAATAATATAGGTTACTACGTTTTACCTAGAGGATATTTCACCTTTAGAAGTAGAAGTGATAATGACATTTTTGTATTCAACAGAAATGACCTTATTGATAATGGAATTATCAGTTATTTTTATCCAGTATTCACTTTAAAAAATTCAGATTCTGATTTTTTCTTAAAACGCATTAATAATGGAATACAGCGTCAACTATCTATTCAAGCAGAAGGAACGGGTCAACACGTCTTATCTTTGAAGAAGTTTAAAAATATAATTAGTATGTTTCCAAGTTTAAAAGAGCAACAAAAAATTGGTTTATTCTTCAAACAACTCGACAATACTATCGCTCTTCATCAGCGTAAGTTAGATTTGTTGAAAGAACAGAAAAAAGGCTACTTGCAAAAAATGTTTCCAAAAAATGGCGAGAAAGTTCCTGAATTAAGATTTGAGGGGTTTACTGACGCTTGGGAAGAGCGTAAGTTAGGGGAAATGCTAGTAAATTTAGAGGCTGGCGTAAGTGTAAATTCTAGTGATTACGATACAGGCTATTTTATATTAAAAACATCAGCAATAAAAATGGGAAATATTGATTTATTTGAAGTAAAATCAATTGTTTCAGAGGAAGTTGCTAGGGCTAAAACACCATTAATAAAAAATTCAATTATTATCAGTCGTATGAATACACCAGAATTAGTTGGTGCTTCTGGATTAGTTAGAGAAAGTATAGATAATATTTTTCTGCCAGATAGATTATGGCAAGGTCAAGTTGCTGGAAATTTTAGTCCCGAATGGTTAATACAATCTATAAATATAGCAGCTAACATAAAAAAAATACGTGATCTTGCTACAGGAACTAGTGGGAGTATGAAAAATATTTCTAAAAAGTCAATGCTAGATTTAATTATTAATGTTCCTACATTGGAAGAACAACAAAAAATAGGTTCATTTTTCAAACAACTAGACGACGTTATCGCTCTTCATCAACTTAAGTTAGATCTACTGAAAGAACAGAAAAAAGGTTTCTTGCAAAAAATGTTTGCATAACATGGTGTGAGTTTCTTATCTGAAATAAGAGAAAGAAGGTTAAATATGAAAAAAATAGGATTTCTTTTTGGAGCAGGAGCTGAAATTTCTTACGGTATGCCATCTGGTGGTAGATTTGCGTTAGATATCTTTAGGCATTCAACTCAAGACAGTAAAAACACTTTAAGAGATATGCGCTCAAAAATAGATACTTCTTCGGCATATGCAACAAATTGGTTGCCTGAAGACTTTGAATCGAAAAGTATTTCTTCATTTGGTCAACGGGTTTTTGATTCAATAATAAAAAGTACAATTGGAAATAATAGAAATGCAATAATCAGGAAATTAGGTGATTTTGATCACCTAGCAGAATCTGCAATAAGTAAAGTCTATGATGATGATAATCACTATATTAATACTGTAGAAACTGATCTTGATAAAAATTTTCCCGATATAAATATTTCCCAAAAATTATCCTATAACGCTATATTTCATGAGGGAGATACTCTTTTTAAAAGTCGGTCCTTTTCTATTCTACTTACTTACTACGAAAAATACGCATTTGATAATGAAGATGAAAAATTGTTATTTAAGAATATAATAGTCTCTATATTTCAATTGCAGTTAGGCGCATTGAGTGAGAATGTATCCAGAAACATTGAAGAATCTTTATTTAGTAAAAACAGATTAAATTTAGATTTTTTTGATGATTTAGGTGGAACTATAAATGTTAACTATGATATGGCTGGAATTAGCGGGCTAAAGATTTTAGCTGAAAAAGATTTTCCTTCAATAAATCATCATATAGTTAAATTAGCCTATGCTATATTGGAGAACATTTATTCAGATATTTTAGATTATAAATCGTTAATTGACTCTAATTGGCACTATTTATATAATCCAAAAAACGAGTGGGCTAAGTTTTCTAAAATTGTAGTTTTTCTATACACTGTACACGATTATATACTTAAACAAACTGGTGGTTTGGACGAAAATAACGACGGATATTATAATGATATAAAAAAAATACAAGAAGATGATAATTTTGAAATAACTACGATAGGGACTACAAATTATAGTCCTTTCATTTCAAAAATTATTAACCACGATATCAAGTTTTTAAATGGTGGAACAAGTATTTATTATGATCCATATCTAAATTCTATTGTTGAAAATGATGATGAAAGCAACCATTTTATTGTACCGTTATTGTTTACTCAAAGTGGAACAAAGCCTATAACTTCAATAGATATGTCTGAGAAATATGTTGATTTTTATCATGAACTTCTTGAATCTGATGTAGTAGTAGTTATAGGATTTGGGTTTAATTCAGACGATGAACATATTAATGGTATATTCAGACAATTAATTAATAAACATGATAAAACAATATACATCGTGGATACTGATACTAATTCAGAAATTCATAAGAAAAACAAAATACAAAAAAAACTTAAGATAGAACGAGCTACTAACATTAATTTTATTACTATAAATCCAGACAATAGAAAATCAGATGATGGTGAAATGTGGTATAAAAAAATATAATCAATGTTTTCTTAAACCCATTATACAAAGAGGGACTATAATTAGATAATGACCCCTCAAAAAGACTATTAAAACAGCCCCCATTATCTATCGGTTAGATAATGGGGGCTGTTTTTTTGTTAAGTGATATAATAAACCATAAAAGAAGTTTAGAAATACGGTCCTGGTCATCAATAAATAAACAATTTATTTAATTAATTATTTAATTTCAGAAAGGTATATATAAATCATGGCGCAACAAATTGTCCTACCCATCAAAGACTCCAACGTCTTAAAGATGGTACAAGATACACTTCTCGATAGTTTCTGTACTTCTTGGCATTTTAGAAAGGAAATCTTCTCATGAAAATTCTTGTTACCGGATTTGATCCCTTTGGCGACGATAAAATTAATCCTGCGATTGAAGCCGTAAAACGTTTGCCGGATGAAATTGCTGGGGCACAAATCGTTAAATTGGAAATTCCGACAAAGTTTAATGTTTCAGCCGATGTCGTTAAAGATGCTATTGCCAAAGAAAAGCCTGACTATGTGTTGAGCATTGGTCAGGCTGGTGGCCGGTTTGAACTCATGCCGGAGCGAGTTGCGATTAACTTGGATGACGGTCGGATTCAAGATAATGCCGGGTATCAGCCACTTAATCACACGATTCATGGCGATGGCGAGAATGCCTACTTTACCCAGTTACCAATTAAGGCCATGGCCAAAGCCATTCGGGAAGCTGGTGTTCCGTCAGCAGTCTCCAACACAGCAGGCACTTACGTCTGCAACCACATTTTTTATCAGGTACAGTATATGCGGGATAAGATGTTTCCCGATATTAAGGCCGGCTTCATGCATATTCCATTTTTGCCGGAACAGGTTGTCACTCGTCCGGAAACACCAGCGTTGTCATTGGATGATGATGTTTTAGGCATCACTGCCGCTATCAAGGCCATTGTGTCCCGTGACGGCAAAGGCGATATCGAAACGATTGAAGGCAAGGATCACTAAAAGCCTGTTTAGTGTTTTTGCAGAACAGCTGAATTTTAGATATGCTTTGGTAGATTATTGTAAAATTAATCCGAACGCTGTTCGGACGAAAAAGACCAGCTTCCTTTAAAATGGTGTTTAACACAACCCATTTTTAGGAGCTGATCTTTTGTCTAGTATAACCTATTCAGAATGAATTAAAATCGAAACTTTTTGTGAGCTAGGTCTGTCCAATACCCAAGTGGCTTATTGGGACGTTGACGATAATCAACAGTTGTCGTTGGTTTGTTAAATCGACGACTCATGACAGAGGGTTCTGTTGCAAAGTTTTCCAAAAAATCTATTTTAGTGTAAAATTGAGTAAAAAGACAGAGAGGACAGAGTAATGAATCATTTTAAAGGCAAACAATTAAAAAAATCCAAGTATTTTGGAAAGGTTATAATAAACTAGACACAAAGTTAAGAGAAATCGTGGAAAGGTTTATTATGGCAAGAAGATTCGAAAAGATCTGGGTATGACTCAAATTCAGGTTTCAGAAGGAATCTGATTTAATGTAAGTACAAAGGAGTTTTTATGGTTTCAAAGAATAATGTACAATTTTATGATAAGAAGAATGATAATCAACAAAGGTGGGGCCTTCGAAAAACAAGTTTCGGATTGGCTTCACTGTTGCTTGGAACATCTTTTGTTTTATTTAACGGGGCAGTTGTCCACGCCGATACGCCTAGTAATAATAAACCAGTAGTTGTGACAACCATTGCAAGTAATAGCAGTGCAGTGGAGGCTGAAACGGCCAGTTCAAGTAGTAGCAGTGCAGTGAAGGCTGAAACGACCAGTGCAAGTAGTAGTAGTGCAGTGAAGGCTGAAACGGCCAGTTCAAGTAGTAGCAGTGCAGTGAAGGCTGAAACGACCAGTGCAAGTAGTAGTAGTGCAGTGAAGGCTGAAACGGCCAGTTCAAGTAGTAGCAGTGCAGTGAAGGCTGAAACGACCAGTGCAAGTAGTAGTAGTGCAGTGAAGGCTGAAACGGCCAGTTCAAGTAGTAGCAGTGCAGTGAAGGCTGAAACGACCAGTGCAAGTAGTAGTAGTGCAGTGAAGGCTGAAACGGCCAGTTCAAGTAGTAGCAGTGCAGTGAAGGCTGAAACGACCAGTGCAAGTAGTAGTAGTGCAGCAAAGGCCGATACGACAAGTGCGGCAAGTAGTAGTGCAGCTAAGTCCGACTCATCGCTTGTTAAAGGAAGAGTCTATGCTTCTACTTATCTAGAATCGAACAAGAATTATTATACCGATCCTGCCATAAGCCGTGGTTTTCTAGATAGCCCTATTTCTAAGGAACTATTGGGAGATCAGAATTGGAACATGTTTCAGGTAGCTGTTTCTAAAAACTTAGTTTCCTACAACCCTGGAATGACATTTAATCAGTATTATTTAGCAAATAATATTTCTCCAGAAGATAATTTCATTGTTTACCCAAGATTAACAAATCAAATAGTTAGGCTAAAGTCAGGTGCGTATTTGAATGCGAACCCCAATCCTAAAGGGGCAAAAGATGACAGTGGTAACATTGTTGACTATATCACTTATGTAGGTCCTACTGATGATCGAGGGGCTTACTGGGGGGACAAAGAGCTGGAAGATCCAGTATTGTTCTCTCGTCTAACAGTTGGAGAATTGCCATCAGCAAGCGAAGGAACACTTGGTCTTTTCAACTCAGGAACTTATCTCTTTCCAACTCAGATAGGTTATGGAGAAAACGCTACAGTTAACGACTATATGTTGACCCCAGGTAATGATTTTATTATTCCAACTCGGTTTAATACAATAAGGAATGATGTATATCTCACAATGAGAAGTAGGGCCTATTTTGGAGCAGGATTACAGGGAGCTCAAGCTTCCCTAACAGCGACTTCTAATGGTAAACCTGTTGTTGGTTCTTCTGAAAATTCAAAATTCTATATTGATACCGATAGTAATGTTTACTTGACCAAACAAGGATTTGATCAATTAGGTAATTTTGGAAAAATTATGGCTCCTTTCGTCTATACTTCAGCAAGTAATGATCTAAAAAAAGTAGGAATTGATAAATTCTCAGCAATGATGAATCAAGGTCTCTCCTCAATACAGTCAAAAAGCGGTGCCAACACTATTGTTTCCGGTAATGGAGGCCAAATACAACTGAGCGGGTTTAATAGGGAAACAGATTTAGATGGGGCCTTCAGTTCAAGCATATCTGATAGAGAAAATGATGCTTTAAAAAATACAGATGTCAACTTTTATATGTACACAAAGGGGAACACAGAAACAAATGTGACTACACCCTTAGCACCAAACGGGTATCATCTTTATTCTCCAAACGTTTCAGAATTTAAAATTCAAACCACTAGACCATATTTTAGCTGGACGGGTGATATATCTAATGCTATAAAAATATCGGAAGCAAATGCGGATTTCGATGACTTATTAGGGTCTAATAGTCTTCAAGTTACTGACAATGGGGTAGATTCAGACGGAACCCCTATATCAGTTGATCTGAATAGAGTTAGGATTCGAATTAGTGAAGATGGAGGAAGTACATATTCCAATGATTCGTATACCCTTAATGATTTAAAAGCACTTCTAACAAGTGGTAATATTACAGTCCCTAAAATAGTTATTGCTTATACATATTCAGCAACTGATTCAAAAACGGATAATATTGGAAAACTTCCTAGTGAAATTGATGATAATACTGGAGCTTATGCTGTTCCTTTTACACGTACACTGACAAATGATATCCCAGATAAGAAGAGTAACATTACTGTTAAGTACATAGATATATCTGGTAATACAATTTCCGATAATATAGTTAAAGCAGGTAATGTAGGAGACAGCTATACAACTGAACAAAAAGCGATTCCTGGATACACCTTTAAAGCAGTACAAGGCAATCCAACTGGACAATTTACCTCTGATGCTCAAACAGTCACTTACGTTTATACAAAAGATCCTGTTGCTGGAGGAAGTGTCACAGCGAAGTATGTCGATACTTCTGGCAATGCCATCTCTGATAATGTAGTTAAGACAGGGAACATAGGAGATACTTATAGCACTAAACAAAAGACGATTCCAGGTTATACCTTCAAGGAAGTTCAAGGTTCTGTTTCAGGTCAATTCACAAACCAAGAACAAACCGTTACCTATGTTTATACGAAAGATCCTGTTGCTGGTGCGCATATCATTGCGAAATATGTTGATGAAAACGGAAATACTATTTCAGACAATGTTGTGAAATCTGGAAATATCGGAGACAGCTATACAACTGAACAAAAAGCGATTCCTGGATACACCTTTAAAGCAGTACAAGGCAATCCAACTGGACAATTTACCTCTGATGCTCAAACAGTCACTTACATTTATACCAAAGATCCGGTAGCTGGTGGAAATGTCACAGTCAAGTATGTGGATGGAGCTGGAAACACCCTCTCTGACAATGTTGTGAAATCTGGAAATATCGGAGACGACTACAGCACAGATCAAAAAGCCATTCCTGGTTACACCTTTAAAGCAGTACAAGGCAATCGAACTGGACAATTTACCTCTGATGCTCAAACAGTCACTTACATTTATACAAAAGTTAAGACATCCGGAGGTAGTGAAACTCCTACACCATCAAAAACTATAGCTACGAAAAGTTCTACTAACACCATATCCTCAAGTACATTACCAAAAACGGGAGACAGTCAAGTAAGTACGCTGTTCGGAATGGTAGTTGGTTTCTTTATCTTTGGAGCTGGAACCCTCTCTCTCTTCTTTAATTCAAAAAGAAAAAGAAAATCGAAATAAGTAATATAAATTATTTTTGTATCCAATTATGAGGTTGCTTTTTAAAATGTTACTCTATATTTCGCAGAGCGGAATGAATGCGTTCAACTCTTGTTCTTGCTGAAGGGTACGGGCAGAGCGTTTCCATGGAATGTTCTCAGTGCAATTGCCGGCGGCTCTTTTTTGAGAGATGGGAAATGATTTTCCCCCTAAAAGTTAGACCAAAAGTCTAATATTTGGGGGCTTTTTTTATGACAAAATATTTTAACCAAATAAAGGGTGATAGCTTAAAGAACAAGAAAACTACTAAACTGTTAAAGTCTAGTAGTTTTTTTATACGTTCAAACAAGAATTATTGTTGTTTCTTATAATATTCATTCATTACTAATTGTTCTAAGATAAAGTTTTTAGTTGAATGGGCATACTCTAGTTGGTTCTGTTGCAAAGTTTTAAATAAAGAAAAAAATCCCTTACGGTATCTATGATTTAATCTGGGATTCCCAATAATACCTTGATTTCAGTACAGACCGAAAACCCGAAGAGAGTGCCTTCTTTTCGGGTTTTCTTATATAATCCTCGGATGGCTTCCATGCCTTTAATCGTGGGTGAGGCAGTGCGTAAACTTCGATAGAATTTATTGCGTCTCTTTACTGGACGATGGTCTTGTTCAATCAAATTATTCAGGTATTTAATGGTACGATGTTCTGTCCCTTGATAAAAGCCGTATTCTTTTAGTTTCTTAAAGGCACTTGTAATAGAGGGCGCTTTATCCGTGACAATTACTCTTGGTTGACCAAACTGTTTATGTAGTCGTTTCAAGAACGCATAAGCAGCTTGAGTATCCCGTTTCTTGCGTAGCCAGATGTCTAAAGTCAATCCATCCGCATCAATTGCACGATAGAGATAATGCCAACGACCTTTGATTTTGATATAAGTTTCATCCATTTTCCACGAATAGAAGGACTGTCTATTTTTCTTTTTCCAGAGATGATAGAGGACTTTACTGTATTCTTGTACCCAACGATAAATAGTTGTGTGACAAACGTTAATCCCACGATCATAAAGGAGTTCTTGAATTTCACGATAGCTTAGATTGTAACGTAGATAATAACCAACAGCGACAATAATCACATCTTTTTGAAATTGTTTACCTTTAAAATAGTTCATTGATATATCCTCGCTGTCATTTTTATTCATTTTACACTAAAATAGACTTATCAGAAAACTTTGCAACAGAACCTATAAAACTATTAGCTCTACTACTAGTCATACCAGGTTGGCTAACACTATGGATT
>OAWA01000369.1_pt1 | contig 36003 bp, 32 predicted proteins | sample 1516971 | NCBI WGS metagenome assembly OAWA01 (sample SAMEA2580097, study PRJEB22360) | human gut metagenome | biome: human gut; feature: human-associated habitat; material: faeces | place: Denmark | collected 2008/2010
AATATCTATATATAAAATTAAAAAAATTTCTTATTTTTTCCATAACCGTCCCTCCTTATTTGATAGTATACCAAATTCTTTATGAAAAAAAGCTCCTAAGAGCTTTTACCCATTATATTTTAATACAAAATAATTTTTCTTTCCTCGACGAATGACTGTTTTGCTTTGTCCAAAAGCATCTTCTTTTTTAACGGTAAACTCTAAATCTTTAATACGTTCACCATTAATTAAAACAGATCCCCCATTGACAAATTCTCTAGCTTCTCTTTTACTTTTAGCGGCTCCCACTAAAATTAAAGCGTCCAAAATATTCATTTCATTTTCTTCTGTTTCAACTGTTGGTACACCTTCAAAAGCAACATCAACTTGTTCTAATGTTAAGTTTTGAATTTGACCAGAGAATAATGTTTGTGAAACTTGCACCGCTTCTTCATAAGCTTCTTTACCATGTAAGAATGTAATTACTTCTTTAGCTAAAGCTTTATGAGCTTCTCTTAAATGAGGTTGTGTTTTATTTTTTTCTTCTAATTCCATAATTTCTTCTGGTGTTAAGAAAGTTAAGAATTTTAAGTAATCAATAACTTTATCATCTTCGGAATTAATAAAAAATTGATACATTTCATATGGTGAAGTTTTTTCTCGATCTAACCAAATTGCTTTTCCGTTTGTCTTACCAAATTTTGTTCCATCACTTTTAGTTAAAAGTGGCATTGTAAATCCATAGGCTTCTTTCCCAGTTTTCTTTCTAATTAGTTCAATACCAGCAGTAATATTTCCCCATTGATCTTGTCCAGCAACTTGTAATTGACAATTTTTATTTTCATGTAACCAATAGAAATCCATTGCTTGCATGATCATATAAGAGAATTCAGTATAAGTAATTCCTAAATCTAATCTTCTTTTTACAATATCTTTATTTAGCATGTAATTAACATTAAAATATTTACCATAATCTCTTAAAAAGTCAATAAAGTTCAAATCTTTTGACCAATCATAGTTATTTACCACTTCAAAACCAAAAATCTTTTGAGCTTGTGCTTTTAAACAATCAAAGTTATGTTGAACTTGTTCTTTTGTAATCATTGGTCTTTCTGTATCAGGTTTAGGATCACCAATTAATCCTGTTGCACCTCCAACTAATAGAATTGGATTATGTCCAGCATCTTTTAATCTTTTACTAATTAAAAATGATGAAAAGTGTCCAATGTGTAAACTATCTCCTGTTGGATCTGTTCCAATATAGAAAGTTAATCCCCCATTATTTAATTTTTCTTCAATTTCTGGAGAACTAACATCTTTAATTAATCCTCTCCAAACTAATTCATCATAAATCTTCATAATTTCCTCCTTAAAATAAAAAACTCATTCCCATAGGAACGAGTTGATCGCGGTACCATCCTAAATTCATGTCAAAGACATACACTCAAGTAGATAACGGCTTTCACCGTCTAAGCTTTGCACTTAGAAGCTCCAGAGTGTATTCATATTATCTCTTGGCTTGTTTCCACCAACCACAAGCTCTCTATAACAATCCAATAATACTACTTGTCTCCTTCATTGCTGTAAGTACATCATATTAAATTTCATATTTAAAGTCAAGCTAATATAAAAATAAACCACTTTTGTGGTTTATTGAATAGTTGATTTACGATAAATATTTGTATACCCTACACATACTTCTTTTGTTTCTAATTCTTCTTGATTTAAAATCTTAGTAAGCAAACGTACAGCCAGAGCACCCATATCATAAATTGGAAGATGAATTGTTGATAATGATGGTCTACAAATGAGAGAATAGCTTGTATCCATCATAGCCATAACTTCCATATCATCAGGAACACTTACGTTATTATCGATAGCCGCATTAACAACAGCTACTCCTTCTTTATCATAACTTGCGAAAACTAAATCATGTTTATGATTTCTAAAATGTTCTACAAATTGAGTATAGCTTTCTTCATAGTGAGTTGACGTATCAATAACTTGTGTTGCTTCATCAAAAGGGAGTTGATGATCTTGATAAGCTTTTTTCATTCCTTCAATTAAATCAACTGTACGAATAAGATTTTGTTGAGGACTGACGAAAATAATATCGTTCTTACCTTTTTCTAAATAGTTATTAACGATATCGTATGTAATCTTTTGAGCATCGACATAAACAGATCCGAGGGAATCATCGCTTACTTGCATTCCAATAACAACAGCAGGAATACTATGTTTTTTAACAAGTTCAATTTGTTGAGTAATTTTATCATTGTTAAATAAAATGACACCATCTGCTCTTGTACGAATAACTTTTTCCATAACATCATCCATTGGTCCATTTCCAATATCATCTGTTGTATAAATCGTAATATTGTAATCTAATGTTCTACCAGCATCACCGATGCCACCAATCATATCTTTTACATGAGCAAATAATGATTGTGGGAAGATAACAGCAATTGTTGTTGTTTTATTTGTTGCAAGACCACGAGCAATTTGATTTGGTTTGAAGTTTAGTTCATCAATGACCTTCATAACCTTTTCTTTAGTTTTTTCACGAACAACTGATGATCCATTAATAACACGAGATACAGTTGCAAGAGAAACACCAGCTTCTCTTGCAACATCATAAATCGTAGCTTTTTTCATTAGTCTTTTAAATCATCAATAATGACATTTAAATCATCTTCAATGTCATTAATTTCGTCTTCTAAATCAGAAAAATCATCAAATTCTTGTTCGCTCACTTTTTCTTTAACATCTTTAATTTTATCATTTACTTGGACAATTACATTATCAACTTGATCTTTTAACTTAGAATATTGGTCGCTGTCTTGTAATTTAGTTACAACATCATCAAATTTATCTTTTAATTCATTTATTTTTTCTAAAGAACTTTCCTTGAATTCATCAACATCAAATTCATCAACTGTTTTTTTGATACTATCAATTGTTTCACTAATTAATTTTTGATAGTCTTCCACCGTCATTTCTTTAGCACTGTCAAGAGTTTCTTTTCCCTTTTCTTTAAGTTCTTCTCTTAATTCACTTCCTTTTTTTGGTGCTAGTAACATCCCTGCAAGAGCACCAATTCCTAAAGTTGTTAAAAATCTTCCTAATTTCATATTATCTCACCTTTCTATTTTTTCTTAATAAAGCTCATCATCATTTTCAATGGATTAAACTTTGGTCTTTGAGGATCAAAGAACTTTGCAACTGTTTCTACAGGCGCATTTAATAAGTCTAATTTGTAATTAACATCATCTAAGACTTTGTCAACTCTTTTCAATGTATCTTGTGCCATTTCAACAGTATCCCCTGTTTGTTTAATTGCCGTTGATGTACGAATAAACAATACTCCTAAGGCAACTAAACAAAATGCACCTGCTAAAATTAAAACACAGTAACAAATGTCCATTGTTGTCATAAACATCCCTCTACTTTCTTCAATAATTGTACCACAATTTACTCTTTTTATATAGATTTTTTGGCTTCAATCAACATTTCTTCAAATTTATAAATATCTTTACTACTCATAAATAAGAACACACAGTTATCATATTGCATTAATTCTTTAACACCTGCTTCGTCTTCAGTAATGACTTTAGCACGTGCGCTATTTTTTGAAATATCATAGATATCAATATCAATACCATCTTCATGTTTTGCATTTTCTGGGAATGGACAGAAATATGGATAATCTGCTTTATCCATTTCTTGAGCAAATTCTTTAGCAAAACGTGCTCCCCTTGAAAAACGGTCTGGTTGGAAAATTGCGACAATTTTCTTACCAGGATATCTTACTCTTGTTGCTTCAATAACATATTTGATTGCAGTTGGATGATGTGCATAATCGTCAACAAAAACATTGTTTCCTTGAGTTTTTACAGTATAACGACGTTTTGTCCCCTTGAATGTTTGAAGTTTACTTAAAATATATTCATAGGACATATCTTCTAAATAACCAAGAGTAATGATTGCAAGTGAGTTATATAACATATGCATTCCAAATAATGGTATGTTAAAATGTCCAAATAATTCTTGATGAATATAAACATCAAAAGATAAACCTTGTGGTGTTTCTAAGACGTTGACTGCACGAACATCATTATTTTCACCTAAACCAAATCTTAAAACACGCTTTTCAAAATGTATTTTTTTGATATTTGGGTCATCACCCCAAACAATAACAGTTTTCTTAACTTGTTTTGCAAATTGTTCGAATGATTGAATATATCTTTCTAGATTACCAAAATAATCAACATGATCTAATTCGATGTTATTAATAATAGCATAATCTGGATGATAATGTAAGAAATGGTCTTGGAACTCACATGTTTCCGAAATAAAATATTTACTTCCAACTTGTCCATGTCCTGTACCATCACCAATTAAAACCGATGTTTTATCAAAATCTTCAAATAAATGATAAGCCATACCTGTTGTGGTTGTTTTTCCATGTGTTCCTGCAACAGCAATAGAAACATAATGTTCCATAAAGTCAGCTAAGAAATCATAATATCTTGTACATTTAACATTTGGATTTTCTAAAGCCGCTTTAACTTCTTCATTAGATTCATCAAAAGCATTACCAATAATTACATGATAACCATCCTTTATATTATCTTTATTGAATGAGTAGATTGGAATATTTCTTTTTCTCAATTCATCTTCAATAAATATATATTTATCAATATCACTTCCAGCAACTTCGTTCCCTAATTCATATAAAATTGTTGCTAGTGGAGCCATTCCTGACCCTTTAATTCCTATAAAATAATACATAATTGTCACCTCGGTAACTATTCTATCACAAATTGATTTCTTTTTCTTTGTTAAGAGAATATTTTTTAAAAAAAACGAGCTTTGCTCGTTTGAAAGGTTTATGTAATCTAAACACCTAGACTAATACGAATGCATTTATTAATGCGTTCCATTTCTAAAGGGGTCAATTCCCCTATTTTTCTAATAAGTCTAGATTTGTCAATTGTCCTCATTTGTTCTAATAAAGCAATTGAATTTTCTTTTAAATCATCACGTGATTTAATAAATGTATGCGTTGGAATATTTTTCTTTCTTGATGATGTTAAAGGTGAAATAATAATTGTTGTACTAAAACGATTTCCACTATCATTTTGAATCACAACAACAGGACGTATTCCAGATTGTTCACTTCCTACACCTACACTTAAATCAGCATAAAATAAGTCTCCTCTTTTTACTTCCATATCGTTCATCCTTTCTTAATGTATTTTTATTATATAATTTTGTCTTGACTAAATTTGTCAGTTTAAAGTGTCCAAAACATTCTTTTTTCTTTATAAGTTTAAACAACATTTTTTTAATTATACCAAAAAACGAGCTTTCGCTCGTTTAAATAATATATATATCTTTTGTAAAAGAATTTAATACCTGGCAGCCATCTTGAGTCACCATTACTAAATCTTCAACACGTACACCAAAATCACCTTCTAAATAAACACCTGGTTCAATTGAAAAAATCATACCTTCTTCAACTTCCATATCATTTACTGAAGAAACATCACCATATTCATGTACATCACGTCCAATAAAATGACCTAAACGATGAGTAAAATATTGTCCATAGCTTTCATCACTAATGACTTTTCTAGCACATTTATCAATATCTGATAATTTTACACCTGGTTTAATCATTGCTTCTGCAGCTTCATTGGCTTTTTTTACAGTTTCATAAACTTTCATTTCATCTTCACGAATTCCACCATAGAAAAATGTTCGTGTCATATCAGAACAATAGCCTTTATAAACACATCCCATGTCAATCAAAACACAATTTCCTTTTCTTAAAAGAGTATCATCGTTTTCATGATGAGGATCAGCGGCATTTTTACCAAAAGCAACAATTGCTCCATAACAAGTAGAATGATGATTAAAAAATAATTCATCTAATTTTTTAGCAAGTTGTTTTTCACTGACACCTTCTTGAATGAAAGGAATAATTTCTTCCATGACAGCATCATTGATTTTACTTGATTCAATCATTAAAACTTGTTCTTGTAAATCTTTTTTCATACGTACAAGATCAACACATGGTGACGCGTTGATATATTTTGCATTTGGTAATTTTTTCATAAGATCTAGTAAAAAGTGTGAAGCCCAGTTTTTATCAATTCCGATTCTTCCTGGAAAATGCATTTCATTAACAATTGTTTGAATAGCATCTTGTCCATCTTTATGCCAAACGATGTTGACACCTAAATCATGTTCCAAATAGAATAAATCATTCATAAATAATGTATGATTCCCATGTTTTGAAACCATGAATACAAACATTCTTTCATGAGGATCATTATAATATCCTGTACAATAAGCAATAGATTGAGGATCACTTATTAAAAAGTAATCTAATCTTGCTTCTTCCATTAAATCAAGTATTTCTTGTATACGATCATTATTCATCTTTTAAAACTCCAATACCCAATTCTTTTAATTGATCTTCTTCTACACTATTTGGTGCTTTAGACATTGGACATGTTGCACTAGCATTTTTAGGGAAAGCAATAACATCTCTAATAGAATCACTTTCAGTAAGTAACATTGCAAGACGATCTAATCCTAAAGCAAATCCTCCATGTGGTGGTGTCCCATATTTTAAAGCATCAACAAACCAACCAAATTTATTTCTTACTTGTTCATCTGTTAAGCTTAAAGCTTTAAAAGCTCTTTGTTGTAAATCTTGTTCGTAAATACGTTGAGAACCTCCACCAAGTTCGAAGCCGTTTAAGACAATATCATAAGCATCAGCAAGACAATTTGCTGGATCTGTATCAATTTTATCTAAATCAGATTCTTTAGGTCTAGTAAATGGGTGGTGCATTGCATAATATCTTTGAGTTTCATCATCATATTCAAACATTGGGAAATCAACAACCCATAATAATCCTAGTTCTTTTGGATCATATAACTTTAATTCTTTTCCTAAATGATTACGTAAAGCGGCAAGTGCATCACAAACAACCATATATTTGGTATCCGATACAAATAATAATAAATCGTTATCTTCTCCGTTCATTGATTCAATTAATCTTTGCATTTGTTCTTCACTAAAGAATTTAGCAATTGGCCCTTCACCAACACCATTATTTACTTTTAACCAAGCAAGACCTTTTGCTTTATATGTTTTTGCAAGTTCTGTTAATTGATCAATTTTCTTTCTTGAATAATCACTTGCATGATTTTTAACATTAATACCTTTAACATATCCATTATTTTCTAAAGCTGATTTAAATACCATAAAATCAACATCTTTAACAACTTCATTTAAGTTAACAAGTTTCATATCAAAACGGATATCTGGTTTATCAATACCATATGTTTCCATAGCTTTATGCCACGTCATACGTGGTAGTGGTAACTTAACATCAACACCTTTTACATCTTTAATGACTTTAGCCACCATATTTTCACCAACTTCGATGATTTCATCTGTTGTCATAAATGACATTTCAACATCAACTTGAGTAAATTCTGGTTGACGATCTGCTCTTAAATCTTCATCTCTAAAACAACGAGCAATTTGGTAATATTTTTCAAAACCAGCAACCATCAATAATTGTTTAAATAATTGAGGTGATTGTGGTAAGGCATAGAAATCACCATGATGTACACGTGAAGGTACTAAGAAATCTCTTGCTCCTTCAGGAGTTGATCGATTTAAATAAGGTGTTTCAATATCTACAAAATCATGAGTATCTAAGTATTCTCTAATACTTCTTGTAATTTTATGTCTTGTTAGAATTTTATTTTGCATAACAGGTCTTCTTAAATCAAGATAACGATATTGCATTCTTGTTTCTTCTAAAGCATCTGTATCATCTGCAACAATAATTGGTGTCGTATTGGCTGTATTGATGATTTTGATTTCTGATGCATCGACTTCAATATCCCCTGTAGGCATATTTGGATTTTTGCTAGAACGTTCTACAACAGTTCCTTTAACATATAAAATATATTCATTTTTAATATCTTTTGAAATGTTTTCCATTTCTTCATTGATAATAATTTGTGTAATTCCATAACGGTCTCTTAAATCAATAAACACAAGAGCTCCTAAATTTCTCTTTTTAGCAACCCATCCTTTTAGTTCAACTGTTTGTCCAACATTTTCTAAACGAAGTTCGCCGTTATTATGTGTTCTATTCATGTTCATGTCCTCCACTTAAATGATTTTCAATATGTGCCAAAATATTTTCTAATGGTACTACATCTTGTTCTTTATCATGATTACATTTAATATTAACCACTTCATTTTTTACTTCTTCTTCCCCTAAAATAATAGAGAAATGTGCATTAAAACGATCTGCTGATTTAAATTGTCCTTTTAAGCCACGAGATACATGATCCATTTCACATGTAAAGCCATTTGCTCTTAACATCGCAATAATTTGCATAGCAAGATCTTTTGCTTCTTCGCCTAAAGGCATAATATAACAATCTAAACCATCTTCGTCTTCATCTTCTTCATTATCTAAAGCAAGAAGAAGTCTTTCCATACCAAAGGCAAAACCAACACCTGGTGTTGCCGGTCCACCAATTTCTTCAATTAAACCATTGTAGCGTCCGCCACCACCAACAGTAGCTCCCGCACCTAATTTTGGATCATCAGAAATAATTTCAAAAACAGTGTGAGAATAATAATCTAATCCTCTTACTAAGTTTGTATCGATAACATAATCAATTTCTAAATCATCTAATAACGAACATACTTTATCAAAATGATTTTTAGCACTTTCACTTAAATAATCAATTGTTTTTGGTGCTGTTTTCATAGCTTGATGTTTCGCATCCACTTTACAATCTAAAATACGTAACGGATTTTTTTCAAAACGTGCCTTACAATCCCCACATAATTCATCTAAATGATCCCTAAAATGATCTTTTAAAGCTTCACGATAAGCATCTCTTGATGCATCATCTCCTAAAGAATTGATATGAAGTGTTACATTTTGAAGTCCTAATGCTTCAACAACTGTCACTGCCATAAGCATACATTCAACATCTACATAAGGTGATTCAACACCTAACATTTCTACACCAAATTGGTGGAATTGTCTTTGTCGACCATTTTGTGGTCTTTCATATCTAAACATTGGTCCCATATAATAAACTTTTTGTAGTTTTTCTGGTAAACCATACATTTTATTTTCTACATAAGCTCTTGCAATACCTGAAGTTCCTTCTGGTCTGAGGGAAATATATCTTCCTTTTTTATCTTGGAAAGTATACATTTCTTTAGATACGACATCACTTGTATCCCCTACAGCTCTGTTAAATAATTCAGCATGTTCAAAAATTGGTGTTCTCATTTCTTTAACATTATAATTAGCAGCAATTGTTCTTAACAATTGTTCTAATTTAATCCATTTTTCACTTTGTCCAGGTAAAATATCTACCGTACCTCTTGGTGCACTATATCCCATTATTTTTCCTCCTTAAAATATAAAAACGCCCCTCTAAGGACGTTTCAACGCGGTACCACCTTAATTCGTATTTTCATACGCACTTTCATCTTAACGCGATTAACGATTACTCTTTTCAAGTAATTCCTCACAAGTGTCCCATAGCTTCCATACAAAGATTTTCACCAGCCATCTTCTCTCTAACTATTTCCACTATTTAATCTTGCTCAATGGATTACAAAGATTATATAAAATAATGACTAAAAAATCAATTCCTATTTCTAGCATCTTTAGTATACCACGCTTTTTTTACTTTTATGTCTCATTTTTGTGTCAAATTTGTCTATTTTTGTTTTATTTTTGAAAGACGATACTCTTCTACAACAAATTGTGACAAATCTTCCTTTAAACTATGATTATCATAATAAAATAGACGTGTTTTCTTCTTTCTAGCAATATCATTCAACTTTAAAAGACAACTTTCAACAGGTTTTGTTTTTTTATTTTGACTATAAACAACAAGAAGCTGATAGAACCTTTCTACCAGCTTTTTGCCAACTTGATCATTATATAAAATATAAATTGCTTGACGATCAATCATTATAAATCAATATCACATAAATCTGAGGCATATCCAATATAGCTTGCCGGTGTCATATCTAGTAATGTTTGACGATCTTCATCCGATAAAACATCTAATCCCTTCGCAAATTTCATGATAGCTTCTTGTGAAATATTTTTACCTCTTGTAAGTTCTTTTAATTGATCATAGGCATCAGAAATACCATATTTTCTAAGCATTGTTTGAATTGGCTCAGCAAGAACTTCCCATTTTTCATTTAAGTCAGCAGAAAGTTTATCTTTATTAACAACACATTTAGCTAAACCATTTGTTGTTTCACTAATTGCTTGTAAAGAATATCCAAAAGCTAAACCAATATTTCTTTGACTTGAACTATCTGATAAATCTCTTTGCATACGTGATCTAGGCAATTTGTTTGATAAACCAACACAAATATTATTAGACATATCAACATTTGCTTCTGAGTTTTCAAAACGAATTGGATTGACTTTATGAGGCATTGTACTACTTCCTACTTCTCCTTTTACAGGAATTTGTTTGAAATATTCCATAGAAATGTATAGCCACATATCAACATCAAAATCCACTAACACGTTATTGAAATGACGAATACCATCTAAAATATGACAAGTATAATCATGACTTTCAATTTGTGTTGTTAAAGGATTGTAAGTTAATCCTAAATATTCTTCTACAAATTTTTTATTAAGAGTTTGCCAATCTAATTGAGGGAATGCTGTTAAAATAGCACTATAGTTACCTGTTGCCCCATTAAACTTAGCTTTAATTTTAATATTTTCAATATTTTCAATGCTTGAAGTAAAACGATAAGCATAAACTTTAAATTCTTTACCAATTGTTGTTGGTGTGGCAGGTTGACCATGAGTATGAGCTAACATCGCATCATTTTTATGTTCAACTGCCCATTTGTTAATAACAGCAGTAAATTCTTTTGCTTTCTTTAACCAAACATCATTTAAACCATGTTTGATCATACAAGCATAAGATGTATTATTAATATCTTCTGAAGTACATCCGATATGGACAAAGCTGATTAAATAATCATACCCCATATCTTTTAATTGATTTCCAATGAAATATTCTACTGCTTTAACATCATGTCTTGTAATAGCTTCAATATCTTTGATTGCTTTAAAAGAATCATAATTGAAATTTTTTGAAATAGCTTCAATTTGTCCTAAATTATCTTTATTGAATTTAGAAAGAACATCACTTTCTACATTTTCAATTAAAAATTTTAACCATTGAATTTCAACAAAAACACGATATTTTACTAAAGCATATTCAGAAAAATATTCACCTAAAGCATCTTTAATACTTGCATAACGTCCATCTAAGGGACTTAATGTAAAACATTCAAATTGTTGTTTATCCATTCTATTTACCACCTCTAAAATAATTTACACCAGCTTCAAATAATTTTTGATCCATTTCACCATAAACATTTTTAAAACGGTTTTCTCCTTGACGTTCACTATGTCCCATCTTACCAAGAACACGACCATCACGAGAAACAATACCTTCAATAGCATACATTGAACCATTAGGATTGTATGGTGTTTGCATTGTGACTTTACGATTAGGATCAACATATTGAGAGAATACTTGTCCATTAGCAAATAATTCATCAATAACTTCTTTAGGAGCAACAAAACGTCCTTCTCCATGAGAAATAGGAATGACATGAACATCTCCCACATTGACATGAGCAAGCCATGGTGATTTAACAGAACCAATACGTGTATCTACAAATTGAGATAAGTGACGACCAATCGTATTGAAGGTAAGAGTAGCGTCATTTTCCGACATATCTCTAATTTCACCATATGGAAGTAATCCTAATTTAATAAGTGCTTGGAATCCATTACAAATACCAATCATTAAACCATCTCTATTATCTAATAAATCACTAATTGCCGCTTTTAATCTTGGATTTCTTAAAACTGTTGCAATAAATTTACCTGAACCTTCAGGTTCATCACCAGCAGAGAATCCTCCTGGTAGCATCACAATATTAGCACGTTTGATGGCATTTTCCAATTCATCAATCGATGTTTTTAACATTTCTTCTGTTTTATTTCTAATTAATACAAGTTCAACCTTAGCCCCTGCTTTTTCAAAAGCACGTTTTGAATCGTATTCGCAGTTTGTTCCTGGGAACACTGGAATAACAACTAATGGTGTTTCAATATATTGTTTTGCTTTTAAAGTTGATCTTGTTTTACATTCCGCAACTTTAATATCTTGTGTAGGTGCTTTTTCTCTTGTTGGATAAACACTTTCTAATGGTGCTTTATTGATTGCATAAGCTTCTTGAATAGAAATTGTATCCATTCCATAAGAGAATTTTTCACTATCATTTAAAGTAGCTACAACTCTATAATCTAAACCAGCAAGATCTTTTTCGGATTTTACTTCAACAATGATGTTTCCATAATTCTTTTCAACATAAGAAGCAAGTGAATAATCTGTATTGAAAGCAGCTCCTAAACCATTACCAAAGGCCATTTTACAAACAGCTTCAATCACACCACCATCTTTAACTGTATAAGCTGAATAAATTTTCTTTTGTTTCATTAAATCTTGGATAGTATCATATTGTTTTTGTAAATGATCAAAATCAAAGACTTTAAATTGATCTTTTTTAATTTGAACTTCTGCTAAAATATGTCCAGCTTCTTTTGCTTCTGGTGTCATAACATCATGAACATCACTTGCTGTAATGGCAAAAGAAACAAGTGTTGGTGGAACTGAAATATTTTCAAATGTTCCTGACATTGAATCTTTACCACCAATTGATGGAAGTTTTAATTCTTGTTGAACACGATTAGCTCCAAGTAAAGCAGCTAATGGTTTACCCCAACGTTTTGGATCATCTAATAATTTTTCAAAATATTCTTGGAATGAAAAACGAATTGTATGATAGTTTCCACCCATGGCAACGATCTTAGCAACACTTTCAACAACAGCATACATAGCTCCATGATATGGTGACCATTTAGAAATCTTAGGATTATACCCATAAGCCATTAATGAAGCAGTTGTTGTTTCTTTTCCTAAAACAGGAATTAAAGCAGCCATACCTTCTGTTTCGCTGTGGTATGTACGTCCACCATAAGGAGATAAAACTGTACCATTTCCAATAGATGAGTCAAATCTTTCAACAAGACCTTTTTGTGAAGCAACAGATAATCTTGATAATACTTCTTTTGTTGTATCAATAAAATTATTTCTTTCTTCTTCATCAAAAGGTGTACTTTCAAAGTCTGGTAATTCAACTTCAATATTTTGATAACGTTTTGCTCCTGCTGCATCTAAGAAATCACGAGAAATATTAACAATATCTTTACCCATGTGTTTCATTACTAAACGATTTGTACCTGTGACAGTTGCAACTTGAACAACTTCTAAGTTTTCTTTTGCACATTCTGCTTTAATGAAATCAACATCATAGTCATTTACAACAATAGCCATACGTTCTTGTGATTCACTAATAGCAAGTTCTGTACCTGTTAAACCATCATATTTTTTCAAAACAGCATCTAAATCAATATCAAGTCCTGGAGCAAGTTCACCAACGGCAACACAAACCCCACCAGCTCCAAAGTCATTACATCTAACAACTTTTTCTGAGACTGCTTTATTTCTAAATAATCTTTGAATTTTTCTTTCTTCTACAGGATTTCCTTTTTGAACTTCGGCACCTGCTGTTTCAATAGATTTTACGTCATGTGATTTTGAAGAACCGGTAGCACCACCGATACCATCACGTCCTGTGCGTCCCCCAATTAATAAGACGATTTGTCCATTTTGTGGTTCTAAACGTTTTACTTGTTCTTTTGGTGCAGCAGCCACAACAGCTCCTACTTCCATACGTTTAGCGATATAACCTTCATCGTAAATTTCATGAACATAACCTGTTGTTAACCCGATTTGGTTACCATAACTTGAAAAACCATGAGCGGCTTCTTGACAAATTTTTCTTTGTGGTAATTTACCTGGCGTTGTTTCTGCCAATGTTTTTCTTGGATCACCTGCTCCAGTAATACGCATTGATTGATAAACATAAGCACGTCCTGAAAGTGGGTCACGAATAGCCCCACCTAAACATGTTGCAGCTCCCCCAAATGGTTCAATTTCTGTAGGGTGGTTATGTGTTTCATTTTTGAACATTAATAACCATTGTTCATCTCCTTGATTTGTATGAACAGTAATTTCAATGGAACATGCATTAATTTCTTCAGAAACTTCCATATCATCAAGATATCCTTTTTTTCGAAGTTCTTTCATTGAAATCGTTGCAAGATCCATTAAAGTAAGAGGTCGTGTCGTATTCACTCCATAAACGGCATGTCTACTTGTTTTATAGCTTTCAATATCTTTTTCTAAGATTTCTTTAAAAGCACCATTTTGAATATCGATATCTGTAATAACTGTCGCAAATGTTGTATGACGACAATGATCAGACCAATATGTATCTAACACTTTGATTTCTGTTTCGGTAGGATCTCTATGTTCTTCATTTTTAAAGTAATCTTGAGTTACTTTTAAATCATCAAGATTCATAGCCATTCCATTATCTTTTAAGAATTGATTTAATCCTGTTTCATCTAAATCATTAAATCCTGTTAAAGTTGGTACAGGTTTAATATCAGGTGTTTCATCATTTAAATGTTCTGGTTTTTCTAAAGAAGCAATTCTTTGATCAACTGGGTTTATTAAATAATGTTTAATTTGATTTAAAACTTCTTCATTTTTATCAATATCTACTACAATAAGTTTGGCACATCTTACTTTTGTTGAAGATGTTCCTGTTAGAATTTGGAAACATTGTTCGCATGAATCAGCACGTTGATCATATTGACCTGGTAAAAATTCAATTGCGAAAACAGATTCTTTTTCACTCATTGGAAATATTTCATCATAAACATGATCCACCATTGGTTCAGCAAGAATTGTAGTAATTCCTTGTTGTAAGATTTCTTCACTAATTCCTTGTACATCATAACGATGAACAATACGAAGCGAATGAATTGTTAAACCTAATTGTTCAACAAGATTTGTTTGAATTTCATGCGCTTCTGTTGCATATTCTTTTCTTTTTTCTACATAAATTCTTCTTACATTTGTCATAGAGTTCTCTCCTATCTAAGTCCAATATCATGACGATAGTACATACCATCGAATGTAATAATTGTAGCAGTTTCATAGACTTTCGCAAGTGCTTCTTGTAAATTTGCTCCTCTTGCACACACATTTAAAACACGTCCACCATTTGTGACAAGTTTACCATCTTTTAAAGCTGTTCCCGCATGGAAAACAACTATATCATCACTTACTTTGTCAATATTTTTAATTTCAATTCCTTTATCGTATTTTCCTGGATAACCTCCACTTGCAAGTACAAGACAAGCCACATGGTCATCAGACCATTTAACTTCAACTTGATCTAAAGTATAAGTAGCACAAGCATCCATGATTTCATAGAGATCACTCTCTAAACGAAGAAGGATTGATTGTGTTTCAGGATCACCAAAACGGACATTGAATTCAAGAACTTTTGCTTGATTATTTTCAATCATTAAACCAATGAAAACAACACCACGATAATCCATTTGATCATCTTTAAGTCCTTGCATAAATGGATCAAGAATATCTTTTTTCAAGACTTCATCCATACCTTCTGGTAAAAATGGATTTGGAGAAACAGTTCCCATACCACCCGTATTAGGTCCTTTATTTCCATCAAAGATTTGTTTATGATCTTTTGCTGAAACCATTGGTACAATTGTTTTACCATCAGTAAAACAAAGTAAAGAACATTCAAATCCTGTCAAGAATTCTTCTAAGACAACTTTACTTCCGGCACCATCTAAAGCACCATCAACCATCATGTCTTTTAAAGTAGATATGGCATCTTCTTTGTTTTCAACAATGACAACACCTTTTCCGGCAGCAAGACCATCTGCTTTAATAACTAATGGAAAATCAAAATGATCAACTTCTTTGCATGCTTTTTCAAAATCAGTCACTTCGACATATTTTGCTGTAGGAATATGATGTCTGACCATAAAATCTTTAGAGAAAGCTTTGCTTCCTTCTAAAGTTGCCGCCTTTTTTTGAGGACCAAAAACTTTATAACCTGCTTTTTCAATATCATCAGCAAGCCCATTACATAAAGGAACTTCTGGACCGATGACAGTTAAATCAATTTGATTTTTTTTAATAAAATCAACAATAAATTCATTATCTTCTACTGAACCAGGTACACATGTACCTAAACTTGCAATACCAGGATTTCCTGGTATTGCATAAAGTTCAGTTACTTTTGGACTTTGTTTTAATTTATAAGCAATCGCATGTTCACGACCACCACTACCGATTACAAGAACTTTCATATAAGCCTCCTAGTGTCTAAAGTGTCTATATCCGCTAAATACCATAGGGATATTTTTTTCATTACATAAATCAATTGAATCTTGATCTCTAATTGAACCACCTGGTTGAATAATTGCTTGAATACCTGCATCTGCAGCGACTTGAACACAGTCATTGAATGGGAAGAAAGCATCTGAAGCAAGAACTGAACCATTGAAATCTTTATCAGGATTGTTATGAATTGCATTTTCTAAAGCCCACACTCTTGATGTTTGACCACCGCCAATAGCAAGTGTTACACCATTTTTAACAATACAGATCGCATTTGATTTTACATATTTAACAACTTTCATACCAAATTCCATATCTGTAAGTTGTTCTTTTGTGGGTTGAACATTTGTTACAACTTTCATTTCATCAATCATTTTTGTATTTAATTCTTGAACTAATACTTTTCCTTCAAGATATTTAATATCATATTTAGCACCACGTGCATCTAAGTTTTTAAGTTTTAAAATACGTAAGTTTTTCTTTTTCTTTAAGATTTCTAAAGCATCATCATCAAAATCTGGTGCAGCTACGATTTCTAAGAAAATCTTATGCATTTGTTCAGCTGTTGCTTTATCGATTTTATAGTTAACAGCAACGATTCCACCAAAGATAGATTGAGGATCAGCTTCATAGGCTTTCATATAAGAATCATAACCTGTATTTCCAATAGCAACACCACAAGGAGTTGAATGTTTGATGGCTGCTGTAACGATTTGATTACCAAATTCTCTAACAAGTGCAACCGCTCCATATAAATCGTTTACATTGTTAAATGAAATTTCTTTACCATGAAGTTGTTCATAATCTAATAAAGATTTTTGAACATAACTATCTTCATATTTATTTGCTGCTTGTTGAGAGTTTTCGCCATAACGTAAATGTTCTACTTTCTTTAATGAAAGATTTAATGTATCTGGAAATTGATCTCCAACTTGATCTGCAAAGTATCTTGAAATCATTGCATCATAAGCACCTGTCATAGAGAATGCTTTATAAGCAAGATTCATTCTAAAATCAAAATCAGTTGTATCATTTTTAATCGCATCTAAAACATTATCATAATCTTTTGGATCCGTAACAATTAAAACATCTTTAAAGTTTTTAGCTGCTGAACGAATCATTGATGGTCCACCAATATCAATATTTTCAATCATATCTGGTAAATCTTTACCAGCTTTTAAAGCTTTTTCAAATTCATATAAGTTGACACATACTAAATCAATAGGATGAATACCATGTTTTTTAATTGTTTCAACATGACTAGGTAAATCACGACGATATAAAAGTCCTCCATGAACCATTGGATGAAGTGTTTTAACACGTCCATCTAACATTTCAGGAAATCCTGTCACATCATCAATTGCAATACAAGAAACCCCATTTTCTTGTAAAACTTTCATTGTACCTCCTGTCGATACAATTTCAAAGTCTAATTCTACTAATCCTTTAGCAAAATCAACAACCCCATCTTTATTTGTAACTGAAATTAAAGCTCTTTTCATTTAAATTACCTTTGCCTTTCCATCAATTATTTTTATCTTATTATCACAATATAGCCCTACAACTTCTGGTAGTAATTTATGTTCAATCTCTAACACCCTTTTTTGAATATCCTCAGCTGTGTCTAAATCCGATATATCACAAGCAACTTGTTTAATAATTGGTCCCCCATCGACAATATTTGAAACAAAGTGCACGGTTGCCCCCGAAACCTTTGCACCACGTTGTAATACAGCTTCATGAACATGCATTCCATACATTCCTGGTCCACAAAAAGAAGGAATAAGAGAAGGATGAATGTTCATAATTTTATTTGGATATGCATCGATTAACTCATCCGTTAAAATTGCTAGATAACCAGCCAATACAATAAAATCAATATTTCTTTCTTTTAACATCTTTACAATCAAAGCATCATCTTTTTTAACAACTGCCGTTTCAATACCAGCATCTTTAGCTCTTTGTAAACCATAAGCCTTTTGACGATTCGAAAGAACAAGGGCAATTTTGCCATTGATCTTTCCTTCGTTTTTAGCATCAATAATAGATTGTAAATCTGTTCCCCCTCCAGAAACAAAGACTGCAAATTTTAGCATAAATCCACGTCCTTATCTCCTTCAACGATATTTCCAACAACGTAGCATTTATCTCCTGCTTCTTCAATAGCTTTCATTGTTGTTTCAACATCTTCTGGATTAACTGCAATTACCATACCAAGACCCATATTGAATGTGTTGTACATCATATGTTCTTCAATATTTCCATTTTTTTGAATTAAATCAAATAAAGCTGGTACTGGATAACTTTCTTTTTTAATGATTGCTCTTACATTTTCAGGAAGCATTCTAGGTACATTTTCAAAGAAACCTCCACCTGTAATATGAGAGCATCCTTTAATTCTAACACCCGCATTTTTTACATTTTTTAAAGCTTTAACATAAATACGTGTTGGTTCAATTAAAACTTCTCCTAAAGTTTTTCCTAATTCATCATAGTATGTATCTAATGATTCTTTTGTCATTTCAAACACTTTTCTAACAAGTGAAAAACCATTTGAATGAACACCACTTGAAGCAATACCAATAAGTATATCTCCTGCTTTAATTGTTGAACCATCAATAATATCTTTTTTATCAACAACACCCACAGCAAAACCTGCTAAATCATAATCATCTTCAGGCATTAAACCAGGATGTTCAGCAGTTTCACCACCAACTAAAGCACATTCAGATTGTAAACACCCTTCTGCAACACCACTTACAATGGAAGCAATTTTTTCAGGATAGTTTTTACCACAAGCAATATAATCTAAGAAGAAAAGTGGTTCTCCTCCAGAACAAGCAATATCATTGACACACATCGCAACGGCATCAATACCAATTGTATCGTGTTTATCCATCACAAAAGCTAGTTTTACTTTTGTTCCACAACCATCTGTTCCTGATAATAAAACCGGTTCTTCCATATTTTTAATTCCACTTAAATCAAAAGCACCAGCAAAGCCACCAAGTCCTCCTAAAACTTCAGGACGCATTGTTTTTTTTACATGTTCTTTCATTAATTCTACTGATTTATAACCTGCTTCAATATCGACTCCAGCTTTTTTGTAATCCATTTTTGTTCTCCTTAATTATTTATTTTGCATTCTTGCTAGAACTGCTTTATATGTTTCAATTAAATCTCCAATATCTTGTCTAAATACATCTTTATCATATTTTTGGTTTGTATTAACATCCCATAAACGACATGAATCTGGTGAAATTTCATCAGCTAATAAAATAGTACCGTCAGCTGTTTTACCAAATTCAATTTTAAAATCAACAAGTTTTAAATTCATTGATAAGAAGAATTCTTTTAATAACTCATTGATTTTTAATGTTGTTTCTTTAATGTATGCTAATTCTTCTCTTGTTGCAAGTTTTAGCGCAACAGCGTGATCATCATTAATTAATGGATCACCATATTCATCATTTTTATAACTCATTTCAAAGATTGGTTCATCTAAAACAATTCCTTCAGGTGCCCCTAATCTTTTACAGAAAGATCCAGTTGTAATATTTCTAATAATAACTTCTAATGGGAAGATATCTACTTTTTTAACTAAGATATCTCTTTCATTTAATTTTTTAATCATATGTGTTTTGATTCCAGCTTCTTCTAACATATCAAAGATAATACAAGAGATTGTATTATTTAAAACACCTTTACCCTCAAACTTATCATGCTTAACACCATTACCTGCTGTTGCATCATCTTTATAATGAATTAAATATTCATCTTCCTTGTCTGTTTTGTAAACTTGTTTTGCTTTTCCTTCATACAATAATTCTGCCATTTTTCTTTTCCCCCTATTTGTATTTTTCTATGACTTCATCGTTAGCTTTCATTGCGTCAGCTTCCATTTGTTTTCTTTCTTTAAGTAGCCCTTCTTTGATTTCACTATGTTTAATAGCCATAATTTGAAGTGCTAAATAAGCTGCATTTTTACTTCCATTAATAGCAACAGTCGCTACTGGAATACCCGAAGGCATTTGAACAATGGATAATAAAGCATCCATTCCATCTAAATTACTTCCTGCAATTGGAACACCAATAACTGGTAAAACTGTTTGACTAGCCACCACACCTGGAAGGGCTGCTGCCATTCCTGCAGCAGTAATAATAACTTCTGTTCCATCCGTTTCTGTTTCTTTAATAAAACTTGAAAGTCCTAAATGCGCTCTATGAGCAGATAAACAACGAACATTCACTTCAACACCATAATTTTTTAAAATTGAAATAGCTGGTTCAACTTTAGGTAAATCAGAAGTTGAACCCATAATAATAGCAACTTTCATCTTTCTCTCCTTTTAGAATAAACCTATAATTTTTCCATCTTCATCAATATCCATATTGACGGCAGCTGGACGTTTTGGAAGTCCTGGCATGCGCATAATATCACCAGATATAGCCACCAAGAATCCTGCTCCTGCAGATGGGATAATATCATTGATTTTAACAGTAAATCCTGTTGGTCGACCAAGTAAGGATGCTTGATCCGATAATGAGTATTGTGTTTTTGCAACACAAATTGGTAATTGGCTTAAACCTTGTTCAGTATATTTTTTAATTTTATTTTTTGCTTTCTTTGTAAATTCAACACCATCTCCACCATAGATTTCTTTAACGATTGTTTCAATCTTTGTTTCAATTGGCAAATCTAAATCATAAAGTGGATGATAATTGGCTTCTTTTGTTTCTAAAATATTTAATAATTTTTCAGCAAGTTCGATTCCACCATCAGCACCTTTTTCCCAAACTTTACTAATAGCTACTTCAACACCAAGTTTCTTGCAACATTCATTTAATAATTGAAGTTCCGCTTCTGTGTCTGTTGGAAAAGCATTAATAGCAACGATACAAGGTAAATCGAATTTTGCAATGTTTTCAATATGTTTTTCTAGATTTCCTAAACCAGCTTTTAAAGCTTCCAAATTTTCATTTCCTAAATCTTTTTTAGCAACACCACCATGCATTTTTAAAGCACGAACAGTTGCTACAATAACAACTGCTTCAGGATTTAAATTTGCTTGACGACATTTAATATCTAAGAATTTTTCAGCTCCTAAATCAGCACCAAATCCAGCTTCAGTAATCGCATAATCCCCTAACTTGATAGCAAGTTGAGTGGCCATAACAGAGTTACATCCATGGGCAATATTTGCAAATGGACCCCCATGAACAAATACTGGTGTGTGATCTAAAGTTTGAACTAAATTTGGTTTAATCGCATCTTTTAATAAAAGTGTTACCGCTCCTGTTGCTTCAATATCATCAACAGTAACTGGTTTTCCATCATAAGTATAAGCGACAATCATTTTTGCAGCTCTTTGTTTTAAATCTTCTAAGGAAGTCGCTAAACAAAGAATTGCCATAACTTCACTAGCAACGGTAATATCAAATCCATCTTCACGAGGAACCCCGTTTACTTTACCACCAAGTCCACAAACAGTATGACGTAATGCACGATCGTTTAAATCGACCACACGTTTCCAAACGATTTGTCTTACATCGATATTAAGTGGATTTCCTTGATGAATGGAATTATCAAGCATGGCTGCAATTAAGTTGTTTGCAGCAGTGATTGCATGAATATCTCCTGTAAAATGAAGGTTGATATCTTCCATTGGAACAACTTGTGCGTATCCTCCACCTGCAGCTCCACCTTTGATTCCAAAACATGGACCAAGCGATGGCTCACGCATTGCAACTACAGATTTCTTTCCTAATTTGTTAAGTGCTTGTGATAATCCAATCATTGTTGTGGTTTTCCCTTCACCTGCAGGTGTTGGATTAATTGCTGTTACTAAGATCAATTTTCCGTCTTCGTTTTGATCTAGTTTTTTAATAGCTTCAAGAGAAATCTTTGCTTTATATTTTCCATATAATTCTAAATCATCCTCATCTAAACCAACTTTTTGAGCAATTTCAACAATCGGTTTCATCTTTGCACTTTGTGCAATTTCTACATCAGTTAACATTGTCGTTCATCCTTTCTTTTTTTCTTTTTGATTGATTCTATTAACCACTTTCATTATATTACAAGACAATATGTGAAACTAGTTATTTTACCTATCAACCAAAAAAAGAGCCCACTCATCCAGACTATTCTTAGCCCAGACGGTCGACTCTTTTACACGATTATACTCCCTGTGGTTTATTCCACTTCCGTCAGTCGTATAACTTAACTGCATAATATCAAAAAATGTCTCTTTTAGCAACACCAAAATATTTTTATTTTACCTAAAAATCAATTTTCCAACAATCTATCATTCTTTTTAATCATTTAATAATTTTTCAAAACCTTTTTTATTTAACAAAATATGTGAAACATATTTTCCATTTTTAAAAACTGCCCAATTATTAAAAATACATGGTATGTTTTTTGCTTTTTCCAAAGTATCAATTTTAATAAAATCAACTTGTATATTACAATCTTTTATGTATTCTTTAATTTCGTGTATACAATTTAATGTAAAAGGACATTGTGGTGAATAATATATTGTTATATGATTTGAATCAATCATCATTTGTTTAACACTTTTACAAAAAAAGGTTTTTGATGATTAAAAGATAACGATAATAATTCATAATCTTCAATTTGATCAACAACTTCAAATCCATATTTTAAAAAGAATTTTTTATTTGCCAGATAAGATTTCTTCTTTTTAGAAGATATTACACAAACACCTTGTTTTCCTTTCTTTTTAGCATCATTAATAACATATTCCAATAATTGCTTACCATAACTTTGACCTTTAAATTTTCCCGAAACCCATAAACAATAAATATATAGAAAACCACTACCTTCGATAGGAACCCATGCTTTTTCTAGAGGTGCATATTCAACAAATACTTTTCCTTGAACATTAAGTTTTCTAAAAACATGACCTTCTGTTATTCTCTTTTTTAACCATTCCTTTTTATTAAAAACACCTTCAAAATATTTTTTATCACTTATAGCACAACAAATATGTTCTTGATCAATATTATCTAAAGTGATATTTATGTATTCTTCTACCTATTTCCCCTCCATATTTTTCACACCATTGATTAAAATGTTTAATGAAAAATCATAATTTACACAAAATATTTTATACTATCTTCACAACAACTTATTTATATCTACACATATTTTAACATAGATAGCTTGACATATAATTTTATAACATTTGTAAATTAAAAAAGCTTAAAGAATACTCTTTAGCTCATTTAAATTATTTAATCTTCAATTGTTCAAAACGATACCGCGTTTTGCCAACACTTTTCTTTCCATATTCAATTGCCTCTTGCGGACAATAACAAATACAAGCCATACAGTGTGTACAATTCTTTCCCCAAACAGGTTTTCCATCAATAAGTTGAATATTATTCATTGGACATTTCTTAGCACATTGATTGCAACCAGTACATGTATCCTTGATTTTAAAAGCATCTGCTTTAACAAAGAAATGATAAAAAAGAGGATTAACAAGTCCGCTCATAAAACGATCATAAAGATTATGACGTGGTTTCAAAAAAACTTTTCCTTCTCTAATATATTTAATAGTTTCCTTTATATTTATTTCTGCTTTTTCAACGATTTCTTTTGCCTCTTCTAATTGTGGAGCATTAAACATCGCAATATAGTTTTCCGGCATAAGGATTTGTTTTGTTCCCATATAGTCTAAATGTTTATCATTTGCAAGCATTAAGTTATACTTTGTGGCATTCCCTATCTCACTACCACAATTCATAACAAACCAAATACGTTTTGCACCAATGAATTTAGTTTTATAAAGCCAATTGGAAACAATTTTTGGAATACGCCAAGCATAAGTTGGAACAACAAGGATAACATCGTCTCCTATTTCTATTGACGAATAATTATTCGTTTTTATTTTTTCATTTAAATCTATTATATTATCTTGCAATTCATCTGCAATTCTTTGTGCTATATAGCGACTATTACCCGTTCCTGAATAACATAAAATCATCTATTACACTCCTTTTTACATAATGATTTTTGATTTGAAATTTTTTTGAAATTTAACTTATTTTTTTATTTCTTCTTTTGTATATGAAATATTTTGAGGGACAACAACCCATTTTTCTTCCAAAGTACATTCATTGTTAAGTCTTCTACTTTTTAATAATTTTACTTTGGATATCTATTAACATTCCTTTCAACCTTTTATATAATAGAACTTTTAATACAAATCCATTTTAGCATAAATTAAAAAAGAAAAACTAAGAAACTTTAATGTCCCTTATGTTTTTCTTTTTTCTTTTGTTGTTTCAAAGCAAACAAACGCATTTTATCTAGTTCTTTTTGTTTTTTAGTTTGTAATATGTGCTCTGATTTGCTTTGATCATGTTGTAATTTTAATGCCTGTTGAGATTTAGTTCCAACTCCTTGTAATTGGACTTGTTTTCTAACATCACGTTGTCTTTTTTTATAACTTTTCTGTTTTTCAATGACAACATTTTCAACAGCTGGACTAAAGTTTAATTGATTATACTTTTTTTAAATAAAATTCCTTATTTCATAATCCTTAGGTTCTTTATAAAATGTTAGTTTGGATACAGTTAATTTTCCATCTTCATTGCACTCCAAAACGCCTACCCAAAAAGGATTTTCAAAAAATACAGTTAATTTACAACTTGTCTTGTCCATTGTTACCCTCCTTTATAAAAATAAACAAAGAATGGACAACCCGGAGGGGGCAGGTTACTTACCTATTAAAATAGACGGCTGGGCTACCTACCAGCTCTAGTACAATTTGTACATTGCGTTTTTATCTTTGCAACCCTATTTTATCATATTTTAATTATTTCTCTACCACACAATAACAAACACCTTCAGGTGCCTTTATAGGATCATCTTTATAATAGGCATTATAATTAGATATGTATTTTTCTGTTACTGTTTGACGATTTTCATGTTGAATAATTGTGAGATGACATTGATTTAATATCTCTTTAAGTTCAGCAAAACTGTATTTTGCTTTCATTGATTCATCAGCTTCTTTTGCCAACATTTCATTGAGTTTTGTTTCTTTACTTTCTTGAATACTTGGATAATCAAAAACAAGACGACTACCTTTTAAGAGATATTTAGATAATTGTTTTAACATCTTTTTAAATTCATCTTTTGTAAGATAATAACTTAGTCCTAACATACTACTGATTGAAAGCTGGTCTTCTTGATAATCACTTTGTAATAAAGTAATTAATCCAATTTTCTTGACTTAAATCAATTGATAAGAATTGAATATTTTCAATATCAACATCTTTACATCTTTGTCTTTTATCTTCAATTACTTCTTTTTTATCAATTTCAAAAACATGCCTTTGATTTTGATAATAATATGCAAACGAATCATAACCCGATGCAAAATCTAAATATTGTTGCCATCCCTTTTCTTTCATCTCTTCAATCGCTTCTTTACAAAAAGCACTTCTTAGTAAAACAGAAGGTGATAGTTGATGATCTACAATCCACTTTAATGCTTCTTCCTTACTTCCTTTAAAAGTAGGATTAAAAAATGAAATGCCTTGTGACATATTTAACCCAATCATTTCATATTCTTTTTTTGCAATTAATTTTGTTGAAAGAGGATCATCAAAAATTTTAATATTCTTATTTTTTTGATGATACGCTCTTGCAAATAAGCTCACTAATGCTGTCATATTTTGTGCCATAAAATTACCTCTATATATTTAATACAGGACTTTGACAGAAATGACCAGTCTTGAAAAAATGCCCATTTTGTGGTAATATAAAGGTAGAAAAAGAAAGAAATGAGAAAAAATTTCCCATTTCTTTTTATTTAGAGTTCTTAAAACCATTAAACCAAGCACGGTCATCAAATGATTTCTTTTTTGTTTTTATAATATTTTTCTCTTTTGGAATGCCGATTGGCAAAAAGCATACCAATTCATAATCATCTGGCACATTTAATATATGTGCCATTTTTTTACCGATTTGATCTTCATCAGTAATATGCCCTTCATACCAACAGCTTTGATATCCTAAAGCAATGATTGCTAGTAACATATTTTCAATCGCTGCTGAATAATCCTGTATGGCAAAACATTTATCACGATATGCATAGATACGTTGAGTGAGAACACAAATGGCAGCGGGTGCACTTTGTCCTATTGGCGGATCTATAACATTGAGTAATTGTTTTAAAATATGTGGATCATCAATCGCAATAAAACTTGTTGTTTGTTTATTACATCCAGAAGGAGCGTCGATTCCTGCTTGCATTATTTTGATAAGATCCTCTCTTTTTACTGGAAGTGCTTGATATTCTCCTCGAAAACTATGTCTACTATGAATTAATTCTAGAAAAGTATTCATTTTTACCCTCCTAATAACTATATCTCTTAATCTTTTCCATGACTCTACTTGCTTGTTCATCTTGTAAAACATATGGTTGATAATCATTTCTTCCTCTTGATGAAGTTAAAGAACATGGAATGATTTGTACTTGATATCCTGTTTGTATTGTTCCTTTAAAAGAATAAGAGAGTTGATAAATCATTGTGTCTGTATCACTTGGATTACGATTACCACCAAAACAGAAATTACCTAATGAATAAACAATGGGTTTTCCATTGTAGGTTTCTGTTCCTTGAACAACATGAGGATGTGAACCAATGACAGCATCCGCTCCAGCATCAATGGTAAACTTAGCCAATGATCTTTGATCCTCATTGGCTTGATATTGTCTTTCAATACCCCAATGATAATAAACAAAAACAAGTTGACATTGTTCCTCATTTTTTAAATGATTGATTGCTTCTTGTATTTTTTGATGACCACTTTCATTATTCATAGATACTGAAAGTGAACGATAACCAAGAAATCCACACTTGATGCCTTTGATTTCTTTTATATAAGAATCATCATAACCAAAATGTCCAATAGAAGCTTCATCTAAATATTTTTTGGTATCTTGAAGCCCTGCTTCATAATAATCTTCGCTATGATTATTGGCGAGGGTCACCACTTCTACAGATGAAGATGTTAATATTTTAGTATATTCAGGATCTCCACTAAAAGGAAATTCTTTTTCAAGATGATTACTGGCTGTAGTAAGTGGTCCTTCTAGATTAACAACTGTCAAATTATCTTTTTCAAAAACATCTTTTACTTTTTTTAAAAAATATGTTGGATCATTCCCTTGTCTTTTATATTCTTGATTAAAAGATCCATCATAGGCTTGTCCGTCATAATTTCCAAGTGTACAATCTCCCGCAAAAGAAATAGTAAAATTAACTTCCGGTTCTTCTTTCTTCTTTTCTTCTTTTTGCACTGTTTTTTCTTGTACCTTTTTAGGTGTTTCTTTTTTTGTAGATTGATTTACATTATTAAAGAGAAAAACACCTAAAGAAATAATAAGTACAGCTATTATAATAACGAATGCTACTTTTTTCTTATTTAATTTATGATTCATGAAATTCACCTCAACTTATTTTAACATATTCTAAAATATGTTAAAATGCCTCTATTGGAGGAATAAAACATGATTGAAGAAATTATTGAAAATAAATTAGATTATGCATCTTTATTATGCGAAAGTGATCCGAATATTAATCTTGTTGAAAATTATTTAAGAGATGGTAGATTGTTTGCCTACTATGAAAAACAAACACCTATCGCTTTTATTGCTGTTAAAGAAATCAATGATACTACCCTTGAAATTAAAAACTTACTTACTTTAGAAAATAATCGAGGACATGGATATGGAAAATCCTTACTTCAATACATTGAAAATCTTTATCAAAACAAAACAACTTTTTTAATTGGTACCGCCAATAGTTCAATGACAAACATGCTTATTTATACAAAACTTGGTTATCATTATAGTCATAAAATTGAAAACTTTTTCATTGATTATTATCCTCAAGAAATCTATGAAAACAACATGCAAGCAACCGATCTTCTTTACTTTAGCAAAACACGTGCAAACTAAAAGGATTCCTTACGAATCCTTTTTTGTATACTCTTTTAAGATATCAATATAAAGTTGCCCAAAACGACTTAGAATAGCTTTATTATGTGTAATATATCCTATTTCCATAAAATCATTCACATCTAAAGGAACCGCAATGATATCTTTTCCATTAAGCTGTTCATTAATGACTCCACTACAAATTGTATAGCCATTAAGACCTATTAATAAATTAAAGAGTGTTGCACGATCACATACTTTAATTTCTTTTTGGCTTTCTAAAGTACTCAGTATTTCTTCAGAAAAGTAAAAAGAATTATGTTCTCCTTGTTCATAAGATAAACGTGGATATTCTTTTAAATCCTCTAAAGATACTTTATTTTTATTTGCGAGGGGATTATCTTTTCCAAGAAAAACATGAGGTTTTGCGATAAATAGACGATGAAATGTTAAGTCATTTTCTTTCAACGTTTTCTTTAAAACAACTTCATTAAATGAATTAAGATAAAGAACACCAATTTCACTTTTAAGTTTGGCAACATCTTCAATAATTTCATAAGTTTGTGTTTCTCGAATCCTGAAATCATATTCCTTCCCACCATATTCTTTAATCAAAGAAACAAAAGCTTCTACGGCAAAAGAATAATGTTGCGTTGAGATACAAAATTCATGTTTAATATTATGATCCTGTAAATACTTTTCTTCAATCAAGTTTGTTTGTTCAATCACTTGTCTTGCATAACCTAAAAATTCTTCTCCCTGTCTTGATAAAATAACTCCTTTATTGGTACGAATAAAAATCGTAATACCTAATTCTTTTTCTAATTCTTTGATTGCATTTGTTAAACTTGGTTGTGATATATATAAACGCTTAGCAGCCTCTGAAAGTGTTCCTACTTGAGAAACTGTAATAACGTATCTTAATTGTGCTAATGTCATATTCTCCTCCTTTTTCTTTGTCATTATATCATAGCTTAACAAAAATAAAATTATTAAGATTTTATAAATTGACATTATTTTTATAGAGTCGTTGTTAAAATGAAATCAATGAGGGAGTAGTCTCACAATCTGTGTGATGGTATCAACATACGCGAATAGTTTTTTCTATTCTGGTACATCTTAAAGACAAGACTCGTTAAGGATTTTATCTTTAACGAGTTTTGTCTTTTTTTATTCAAAGGAGGAGCCGTGATGTTTTATCAAAAAAGTATTCAAGATATCTTAAAAGAATGTGATACGCTTTTACTCAATGGCGAAAAAATAGCTTTATCATCTATACAAAAGAACATATCTTAAAACAAAATCAAGATCTTGCAAAAGCAGGTTTACGAGTACTTGCCTTCGGTTATAAAAAATATAACCATGAAAATCATCTTACTTTCATTGGTCTTATTTCCTTAATGGATCCACCTAGAGTTGAAAGTCTAGAAGCTGTACTTCAATGTAAAAAAGCCGGTATTAAACCTATTATGATTACTGGAGATCATGTCATTACCGCTACAAGCATCGCCAAAAAAATTGGCATATTTGAAGAAAACGATTTATATATAGAAGGTCAAAAATTAGATTTACTAAATAATCATGAACTTGATGAAATTCTCCCTCGTGTTTCTGTTTATGCACGAGTAGCTCCTGAACATAAAATTCGTATCGTTGAAGCTTGGCAAAGAAAAGGTAAAGTGGTGGCCATGACAGGTGATGGTGTCAATGATGCTCCTGCCCTTAAACAAAGTGATATTGGTGTGGCTATGGGTATTACAGGAAGTGAAGTGGCAAAAGATGCTGCCAATATGATTTTAATGGATGATAACTTTTCAACGATTGTTCATGCTATTATTATCGGTCGAAATGTCTATGAACATCTTAAAAATTCAATTTATTATTTATTGTCAGGAAATTTTGCGGAAATTCTATGTGTATTACTTGCTTCTTTATTTATTTTGCCAACTCCATTTTATCCAGCACACCTTTTATTTATGAATTTAATTACAGATTCTTTCCCTGCCATTGCGATTGGGATGAAAAAAAATGATTAAAATGTTTTAAAATATCCACCTAAAAAAAAGATGAATCTCTTTTAAATAAAAAATCACTTTTTAGGATTTCTTTTGAAGGAATCGTTATTGGTTTATGTACGATGGCAAGTTATTATTGTAGTTTAAAAATAAATACACTGGCTGCTTCTACTTTTGCCTTTGCGACAATTTGTTTATCACGTTTACTTCATGGTTTAAGTAGTCGAAATGAAAAACCCATTTATCAAATAGGATTATTTTCAAATAAACAAAGCATTCTTGCTTTTTTGATTGGTACTTTTCTATTACATCTTGTTTTATATATTCCTCTTTTACAAAAAGTCTTTTTAATTGAAAAAGTATCCCTTTTTCAAATGATTCCGATTTATATTTTTTCTCTTCTTTCCTTTTTCCTTATTCAAGTAAAAAAATGTTTTCTATAAAATAGAGAACACTTTTTTCATTATTTAAAAATCTTTCACTCCTTTTCTATGCTATAATAAAAAAACAGGATTTAGGGAGGGATTAGATGGAAAAAGATTTAACACATGGAAATACATTAAAACTGATTATTTCATTTTGTATTCCTTTAATTGGGGGAGCTATTTTCCAACAACTTTATAACGTCGTTGACACAATGATTGTAGGAAGATTTGTCGGCGTAAATGCTCTTGCTGCCGTTGGCTCAACAGGTTCATTAAACTTTTTAATTATCGGTTTTGTTTTAGGACTTGCGGCTGGCTTTGGAATTCCTATTGCGCAAGCTTTTGGTGCTAGAGAAGAAAAAAGAATGCTTCAAACCATTATGAACGCATTTTACTTATGCATATTCTTTTCAATTGTACTTACAATTTTAACCCATTTTACAACGGAAACATTACTTCAATGGATGCAAACGCCCGCTAATATTTTCAAACAATCTTACGATTATATTTCAATTATTTTTTATGGTTTAACCATTGCTTATAACTTTTTAGCAAGTGTTTCACGTGCTTTAGGGGATAGTAAAACACCTCTTATTTTCTTAATTATATCATCGGTACTTAATGTTGTTTTAGATTTATCAATAATTATTAATTTTCATATGGGTGTTCGAGGTGCTGCCCTTGCAACAGTGATTGCTCAGGGAATTTCGGCTGTTTTATGTTTTATTTATATGGCTAAAAAATATCCTAATTTAAGATTTGATCATCATGCACGTTCTATAAGTTTTCCAATTATCAAAAAACTTATTAATATTGCCGTCCCAATGGCTTTACAATATTCAATTACGGCTGTTGGTGCTGTTATCTTACAAAGTGCCGTTAATACTTTAGGTTCAGCAAAAGTTGCTGCTATTGCTGCTGCCCAAAAATTATCTATGTTCTTTACGCAACCAATGGATATGATGGGTTCTACAATGGCTACCTTCTCTGGACAAAATTTAGGTGCTGGAAAGATAGAGCGTATTTTTAAAGGAATTAAAGAATCTATGTTCCTTGTTATTGGTTATGGTATCGTTGCTTGTATCTTTATGATTTTCTTTGGAAAATACCTTTCATTATTATTTGTTGCCGGTAATGAAACAGGCGTTATTAATGATGCTCAACAATTCTTGATTTGCAATAGTATTTTCTATTTTGTTTTAGGTATTCTATTTGTTTCAAGAAACACCATTCAAGGTTTAGGAAAATCCGCACTTACGATGCTTGCTGGGGGTGCTGAATTAGTGGCAAGAGCTTTTGTTGCTTTTGCCCTCGTTGATAAGTTTGGTTATAATGCCATTTGTTTTGCCAACCCTATTGCTTGGTTTGCTGCTATCATTATTTTGATTCCAACACTGGTTATTTTGATGAACAAATTAAAAAAAGAACATAATTAAAAGATATCGCAATCGCGATATCTTTTTTTACACACGTTTTTTATTTAAACGATTATGGATATTTTGCATTTTTAAATCAAGTTCAGAAATTGTTTTTGCACATTCTTGTAATTCTTCTTTAATATCTTCAGGAACATTATTATCTGTTTTATATTTAAGTTTATGTTCCAAAGAAGCCCAGAAATCCATTGCAATTGTACGAAGCTGTACTTCAACATGAATTGGTTTAGATCCTTCTGATAAGAAAATTGGTACTTCTAAAACAAGATGTAAAGACATATAACCACTTTCTTTTGGATTTGCAATATAATCTTTTACTTCAACTAAACGGATATCATCTTGATCTGTAAGTAATTGTGCTACCTTATAAACATCATCTACATAATTACAAATAACACGAATTCCCGCAATATCATGAATATTTTCTTCTAACGAACGTTCTGTTACAGGAATATCTTTATTAATAGCTTTTTTTAAAATACTTTCTGGCGATTTTAAACGAGATTCGATATGATGAATCGGATTATGATCATGTTTTACTTTAAATTCTGCATCTAATATTTCTAATTTTGTACGAATTTCTTTAATTCCTGCTTCATAAATTTGTTGCATTTTCATTAATTCTGAGACATTTTCATATAAAGTAGTTTTTGCTATTTGATTCACAACACTTTGTTTAATTTTTTGACTTGGTTTCATTTTAACACCTCATCTCTATTAAAGCCTAAAAAAATGAACTTGTCATTAACAAAAGAAAAATCTTTAAAGATTTTTCTTTAAAGATTTAATCACTAAGCTCTTCTCCATTAGAAGCAATAACTTTTTTATACCAATAGAATGAATCTTTTCTAAAACGATCTAATGTTTTTAAATCAAATTCATCTCGATCTACATAAATAAATCCATAACGTTTAACCATACCTTCATGAGTAGAAATTAAATCAATTGCTGACCATGGGCAATATCCCATCATTTCTGCACCATCAGTAATCGCTAATTGAATTTGTTCAATATGTTTTCTTAAATATTCAATTCTGTATTGATCATGAACTTTTCCATCTTCAGTTAATTTATCATAAGCACCTAAACCATTTTCTGTAACAATCATTGGTAAACGATATCTTGAATACATTTCACGAATAGTTGCTCTAAAACCAAATGGATCAATTTCCCACCCAAAATCAGTATGAGGTAGATTTGGATTGGCAGCTCCTAGATAAACACCTTCTTCCATACGTGTTTTTTGTTGATCATGTCCAAATGTTTCTCCTTGGCTTTCATCACACCAAGCAACAGTTGCTGTTGAATAATAGTTGAAACCAATGAAATCTGGATGTCCATTTTTTAGAATTTCCATATCTCCTTCTTCGATATGAGGAGTTGCATTTCTTTTTTCCATAAAAGCCCATGCAAGATGATTATATTCTCCATAAACAGCCATATCTAAGTAAAGCCAGTTACGAATCGCATTTAAGTTTTGAGCAGCTAATTGATCTTCAGGCTTACAACTTGCTGGATAAGCAAGAGAAATATTTGGTGCTGGTCCAATTTTTCCACCTTCTACCATTTCATGGCATAAAGCCATTGCTTTTGCTTGTGCTACTAACATATGATGATTTTGTTGGTAAAGAGATTTATATTTTTCTGGTCCTGTAAGGGTTGTTGTTCCAATAATATCTCCTGATAAAATTAAAACGTTTTGTTCATTGATCGTAAGCCAGTATTTAACACGATCACCAAAATTTTCATACATCACTTTAGCAAAATTAACAAACCAATCAATAGATTCACGTTTTTCCCAGCCACCTCTTTCTTCTAAGGCTTGTGGCATATCGAAGTGGAACATTGTCACTAATGGAATAATATTATATTTTAAACATTCATTAATAACATTATTGTAGAAATCAATTCCTTCTTGATTTACTTCACCTGTTCCTTGAGGTAAAATTCTTGACCACGAAATAGAAAAACGATAAACTTTAAAGCCCATTTCGGCCATTAAAGCAATATCTTCTTTATAACGATGATAAAAATCAGCACATACTGTTAAATCAGATGTCCCTTCTGGTACTTTTTTGATATCTTGAACCGAAGGACCCTTTCCATGTGATAAGTTAGCTCCTTCTACTTGATAAGCAGATGTACTTGCTCCCCAAAGAAAGTCTTTAGGAAATGGTTTTAATTTTTTATGTAACATTCTTTCTTCCTCCTATCATTACCTTTATTATATTCTTAAAACAAAAAAACATCCATATGGATGTTTAGTCAATCAATTCATCAGCCTTGTAATCTCTAAATTTATGATAAACAGGTCCGGCATAAGCAACCATCAATTCGTCATAAACTTTACTTGATAATTTTTCTCCTACATAAAGCATTTCATATTTAACATCTTTTTCTACATATTTAAAGCCCATTTCTTGAAGTCCATTTCTTAAATAAAAATTTTTACGATGAACACGTTGTTTGTAGTTATTATATTTTTCATCTACTTCTTCAATACATAACATAATGGTATGAGGATATCTCTTTTTCAATATTTGTAAAACACTACTTCCATAGCCATGACCTCTTTGAAGTTCATCAATAGCAAGATACAAAACATAGGATAAATTTTGATAGGTAATGACATACGTTAACCCAACCCATTTATCTTGATCATAGATTGATAAAAATTCTCCTTTACCTTTATTGTGTTTTTCTATAAGAGCTTTCCATGGTGCTCTTTCATCTTCAGGAAAAGCACTGTAATAAAGTTGACTTACTTGTTCAATATCATTTTCACTTATTTTCTTTAATTCCATATAATTCTCCTATTTATAGTATTTATCAAAATACGCTTTTAATGATTTTTTGATTGAAATATGATCCAATTTCATAGAGAAAACAAAACGTTCTTTTTCTTTAAATTCATTTCTTAACTCACCGATATGTTTTCTAAACGCTTCATATTGGACAATAATATCGTTTTCTTTCGCAAATTTTTGGATATTGTTTAAAATATTTAAAGAATATCCAACATCAATTAAAAAGACACCATAAAATAAACCTACAAAGAATGAAAACCAAAGATTTCCAGCAAGCCATTCAATTGAATGAATGATATTAGGATGAATTAAAAAATAATAAATCGCACTTAATAAATACCAAAAGAAAGTAAACTTAGGACAAATGATTCCTTGAATATTAAACTTTTCATCACTATAATCCCAAAGCTTTACATGCATCCCTTTGATAAAAATAAGTCCTGCAAAATATTCAATTAAAGTAACCGATAAAGCCATTAGTAAAAAAAGTACCGTCTTTCTTAAATACACTCCATGAATAAATGAAACATTAATATGTGCCAGTAAATAAACGACACATAAACTAAAACCATAAAGTGGTAAATAAGGTCCTACTAAAAAACCAGGATTGATCCATTTTCTTGAAGGATTTGCTTTGGAAAAAAAGCGACGAAAAATAAGTTCTAAAAGCCATCCAGCTAAACTTCCTATAAAAAATATAAACGCTAAAATCAACCATTCTTTCATAAAATCACCTATTTCATTTTATTAAATAATATAGTAATTAGAATACTTTAAACAACCTAAAAAATCAAGTTAAAAAAATAAGGCTTCCGCCTTATAATGTACAAATCATTACTGTCATTGTTCCATCAAAATCAACTTCTTTTTGATCTGAA
>OAWA01000383.1_pt1 | contig 34574 bp, 26 predicted proteins | sample 1516971 | NCBI WGS metagenome assembly OAWA01 (sample SAMEA2580097, study PRJEB22360) | human gut metagenome | biome: human gut; feature: human-associated habitat; material: faeces | place: Denmark | collected 2008/2010
ACACCTCGTTCCAGCGCCCCGTGGCCGATCATGGGCGGGCTGCCGCCGCCGACCGAGCCCATCTTCTCGTCGAACGGCACACGCAACGTGTTCCAGTCGAGACCGAGCACGTCGGCGTCGAACTCGTCGTGCTGATCGCGGCTTGCGGGCGCGACTGTCTCGATCGCGTCCTTCGGCGCCTCCACATAACGTTCGCCGCCATGACCGCCGACGATGTACGGCCAACCATCCTCAGCCCACTCGACCTTCTGGATTGAGGTCTCACGACCCAGCGTGCACCAGCCGCGCGGGTCGGTGAACGACTCTGTCTCGTGATGCCACAGGCGGCCGCACAGCGACGCGTAGTACCATTCGCCGGACGGGGTGTCCACCAGCGCGCCGTGGCCCTGCTTCTGCAGGTAGCTGCCTGGGATGTCGAAGTTCGTGATGAACGGGTTCGTGGGCGAGGCCTCGAACGACAGCTCGTCGAGCGTGCGGGAGCGGGCCACGGATTCCTGATGAGTCCATACCGTTCCGCCCTCGGCGCAGAACAGATAGTACCAGCCGTTGATCTTATACAGATGCGGCCCCTCGACGAGCTTGACATCGTCGCCCATCCAGATCGTGCGGGCCGTCTCCGGCTTCAGCCGCATCGTCGCCGTGTCGAACTCGGTCAGCGTGATGCCGTGGAACTGATGCTTGTATTCACGATGGTCCCACGTCTGCTGCACCAGATATTTGCGGCCGTCGTCGTCGTGGAACAGGCTGGCGTCGAATCCGACGCCGTTCAGACGAAGCGGCTTCGACCACGGCCCGCGGATGTCCTCGGCGGTCGTCAGGTAGTTGACGACGTCCTTGAACGCGCCGTTGACGATATGAACATCGGAATAGACGATCCAGAACCTTCCGTCCGCATAGGACAAGTCGGGCGCCCATACGCCGCCGGACGCCGGATCGCCGCGCATGTCAAGCTGTTCGGCGCCCAAGGGGTACGGCAACGTGTTCCAATGCACCATGTCTTTGGACTCGTGCAGGCGGATGCCGGGGAACCATTCGAATGTGGAGTTCGCGATGTAATAGGTGTCTTTGACGCGGATCATCGAAGGATCCGCATGGAAGCCGGTGAGCACCGGATTGGTGATCTTCATGGTCTCACCATTCCTTGACGCCACAGGAGGGGCAGGCGTCGTCCGTCGTCCGGACCGCGCCACACCAGACCAGCTGACGGTTGGATCCCGGATGAAGCTCGGCGAATGGCCCCACGGAACTCAGTTCCGCGCGCTGGCGCCCAACGATGTCGGTGTCGATCACGATATCGGATCCATCCGTCTCCTCATACCGTTCATCCACGATGCGCGGCACGCCCAGATCGGCCGTGCCCACGACGGCCGCCTTCTTGTCCGCAAGCTCCGTCGGGCAATCGAACAGCAGGTACAGGTCATCCCCCTTGAACTCGCAACGGACGTTGACGGGCGACGCCACATGCGTGGTCCCCTGCTCCCCTTCGGGGCCTTCGGCCTCGCCGACGTAGGCGTTGTCCCAGCTGTACAGCATCTGCACGGGCTGCGGATCGTGCCCATTCGTGACCCCGGACGCGAAGATGTCGTGGACGCTTTGCAGATACTCCGCCATCGTGGACGGGTATCCGCGGTATGCGGATAGTCCCGTGGACCCGAGGGTCCCGGCGCCGTCGAGGAAGATGTTGGACGCGTATCGGTCGTCGCCACCATAGACGAATGCGTTGCCGGCCACCTCCGTGGAATGCGGGTAATGATACGGAGTGAAACGATCCAACACGCTGTTGTTTGAGATGGTGCCGCCGATCAGATTGTTGACGAACGCCGTCCCCTGAGCATAATTGTCGTATGTCATCGCCGAACAGAACGCATTGTTGTCGATCAGACACGGACCATGCGTGACCTCGATCTCCAGATCGCAGACATTGTCGTAGAACACGTTGCGGCTGATACGCACCCCTTGGGCCTGCCAGTCAAGCCACATCCCCAATGAACAGTCATGCACGCAGTTGTCCAGGATGCGGGCGTCGAGCGCCGCGTGAAGCTTGATGCCGGCCACCTCCCAGCCGAAGAACTCGCGCCGGGCACCAATGCGGTAGATATGGTTATGTTCGATGGTGCTGAACGCTCCGCCCATATGGCCGACGATCGCGTTCTGCCCGCAATCATGAATCACGTTGTCGCGCACGATATGCGAGCCGACGAATCCCTTCTTCCATCCGATACGCAGCCCCTTGAACACCGCTTCGAGCTGGTACTGGTGACCGGTCTTGCGCTCGGTCCGATACCATTCGTTGTCGCCTGTTTCCTCGCTGGTGCCCAGGCTGATGCCCGAGCATTTGACGTCATGGACGAGGTTGCGCTCGATAATCCATCCGGTGGCCCAGTTCGGTCCGATGGCGCCAACCTGATGCGAGGTGGGCGGCGCCCATTGCGTGGCGGCCTGACACAGTTCGAACCCGCTGACCGTGATGTAGTTCACGTGATGGCGTCTGGGGAAGAAACAGGACCGACGCACCGCGATTTCCACGCATTCCTCATTGGGATCGGCGCCATGGAAATTCGCGTACAGCACCGTACGGTCGTCCTCGACCCGGGCGTACCATACGCATTGGGTCATCTCGGGATCGTCGATCGCACATGCGACATCCGTGACATAATCCTTGACATGGTCACGGTACCGCGGCGCAAAAGTATCCTCGAGCGAGGTCACCTCATACAACGCCCTGCCGTTGAGGAACACCATGCCCGGATGTTTGTCGGGGTCCTCGCCACGCGACGGCATCGCGAGCCAATCGCCGAACAGCGGCTGCCTGTACGGATTGTAATCGCCGAACATGGCGTCGTCCAACGTCACGCGCCAGACGTCATCCTTGTATCGGCTCCACCCGCAGATGATCTCGGACCCCTTGATCACGGGCTTTTCCCCGTCGGCGGCGCGGTAGACGATTCTATCGGCCTCGCAGGTCCCGCCGCGTCTCGGATCGACCCATTCCCGATACACGCCGTCATGAACGATGACGATATCGCCGGGCATCGCGACCTGCGCGGCATGCCCTATCGTCCGGAACGGATTATCCGGCCCACCCTGGGCGGTATCAGAACCTTCGGGAGAAACATGGTACTGCATTACAATTTACCCTTTCACCATTCGTCCGCACCTCCATGTGCGGATCGAAGACGTTGATTTGGACGGAGACGATGCCGGGGACACCCCTCATTATGGCGTCCCCGGCACCATACTCACTTGCCGCCCATGCCCATCATGCCGTCGACGAGCGAGCGACGTCCGATGAAGTACACCACCAAGATCGGCAGCACGGACAGGATGACCGCGGCCATCATACCGGGGATGTCGATACCGAACTGGCTCTGATACTGGTACAGGTTCAGCGTCAGCACGCGGTTGGAATCGGACTGCGTCAAGATAAGCGGGAACATGAAGTTATTCCATGCGCCCATCGCGGAGTAGATGATCACGGTCGCCAGTCCCGATTTCGACATGGGAAGGGTCAGCTGGAAGAAAATCCTCACCACCGACGCGCCGTCGACCGACATGGCCTCATACAACTCATTGGTGATCTGACGCATCGACGCCGTCAGAACGATGGTGCACATCGGAATCGAGAATGCGGCAGACGCCACAATCACGCTGATCAGGTTGTCGTACAAGCCAACGGAGCGAATCATAAAGAACAGCGGAACGATGATGGCCTGCACGGGGATCGCAATGCCCAGCAGCATGATCTGGAACACGCCATTCACGAATTTGCTTCGGCTGCGGACGATGGCGAAGGCCAACGGCGGCACCACGATCAGCACGATGGCCACAACCGAAACGGTGACGATCGCCGTGTTGATGAATGCCTGCAGGAATCCCTGATCCAACGCATTGGTGTAGTTGTCCAAGGTGAACATCGTCGGCAACGACAATGGCCCCTCTTCGGAATAATGAGGCTTGTCCTCAATCGACGCCTTGACCATGATGTACAGCGGTACGACGACCACCAGCAGCCATAGGGTTGACAAAACACCGGCAGCCCAGTTTGGACGTTCGAGCGAACGGCGCTTCGGAATTTTCACCGCGCCCGTTTCATGTTTCGTGGCCATCAGATACCCTCCAATTCGCTACGCATCTTGTCATATCCGGACACCTTCACCATCACCAGGGACAGGATGGTCGCTATCACGATCAGCACCACGGCGATGACACTCGAATAGCCATAGTTGTACGCCTTGAACGCCGTCGAATACATGTAATACGCGGTATTCTGCGTATCAGTGCCGGGACCGCCCTTGGTCAACACCAGAATCGCGTCAAATGCGGTCAAGCCGCCCACGACCTGGAACAGCAGCGAGGTAATCAGCGTGTTCCTGACTTGGGGGATGGTGATACAGAAGAACTGACGAATCCTACCGGCGCCATCGATGGAAGCGGCCTCATACAAAGTCTTCGGAATGGCACGGACAGCCCCCTGATACAGCAGTGCATGGAAGGGAGTGAACTGCCACAGGCTGACGAACACCAGCACCGCGATGGCCGAGGAGGCGTTACCGAAGATATTGCCGTCCCCGAACAGCCAACGCATCTTCGACGGCATGCCGAAGTTCGGATCGAGCATGGCGCGCCAGGCAACGGCAATGGCCGTGCCGGACAACAGATATGGAATGAAGTAGATGGCGGTATACACCGCACGATACCGCTGCCGGCCCGCCGCCCAGGCGCCAAGCAACAGTGAGAGCGGCGTTTGCGTCACGATGCCCAGAATCGTCAGCGTAAGCGTGACGCCGACGCTTTTCATGACTTTGGGATCATGAATGAACTGGGCCCAGTACTGCCCTCCAGCGAACTGGGGCGTGCCCAAGCCATTCCATTTGAAGAATGACAACCCCACCACAATAAACAGCGGCAGGATGCCGAAGATAAAGAAGAACACCGCCGCAGGCACGGCCCAGAGGCCCGAAGGCCGGGCGCCTCCGACAAAGGAGGCGCCCTTCTTTGGGCGACGAACCTGGCCCTCGGCGTTCCCCGTCTGCATCTCAGATGAGTTACGCTTTGCCATGGTCTGTCCTATCGTGAAATCACTCGGTCGGCAGGGCCTTCATCTCGTCGATGAAGGTGCCCATGTCGATGGAGCCATTGAAATACTGCTGCATGCCGTCGAGCATCGGCTGAGACGACGAGGACACATGGTTCGGAGTCCAAGTGATCATGAAGTGAGGAGCATCGGTCAGCGCCTGAGACTCCCACTCGAGGAAAGCCCCGTCGGAGGCATTGTCCACGACCTTCTCCACCATCTCGCTGGCGTTGGTCGTTGCGGGCAGGTTGCCGGCCTTCAGCTGATCCTCCACGCACTTATCGGAATACAGCATCTTGAGGAACTCGACGCAGGCTTCAGGATGCTTGGTGTACTTGTTCATGCTGAAGTAGTTGCACGGGTTGCCGACGAGATCCTTGGCGTCGCCCTTCACCCCATCGATGGGCGGGAAGACCATATAGCCGAGATCATCATTGGTGAATTCAGGGGCCGCGGCCTTGTGGCCCGAATAGCCGAACGAGCCCATCAGCTCGAAGCCGGCCTTCCCCTGCTCCAGCAGAGCCGGGGCGGCGCCATCGGTGTGCTTGACCGAATCGTACGTAGTGCCGAAGTATCCCTTTTCGACCATGTCGCGGATAATCTCCAGCGCCTTCTTGCTCTTGGGCGAGCTCCACTCGTCCACGCCGCCGTCCATCATCTTCTGGACGTCGTCATTGCCCATCACCTGCTGATAGATGACCGAATACCAGTTCAGCGTCGGCCACTGGTCGCCGCCGCCCAGCGCGATCGGCGTCAGGCCTGCGGACTTCAGCTTCTCGCATGCATCGCAGAACTCGTCGAAGGTGGTCGGGGCTTCGATGCCGTTGTCAGAGAGCACCTTCTTGTTGTAGAACAACACAATGGGCTGGACTCCGCGCACCGGGATGCCGTAATACTTGCCATCGACCTTGGCGGCGTCAAGAATGGACGGCAGGAAGTTGTCCTTGAGTTCCGGATCCTTCTCCATATACTCATCAAGCGGGGCGCTCACATCGGCGCGAGCGTACTGGATCATCAAAGCATCCGCCCAATTGAAGAAAATGTCGGGAGCCGAATCGGACTTCGGGTTCGACATGACCGTCTGCAGCTTGTTCTGATAATCCGCGCTTGTCACCAGATCAAGAACAGCCTTGACATCGGCGGTCTTGTTGTATTCGTCGACCAGCGCCCGCTCCATATTCGCGGAGGAATCGCCCGAGGACATGATGTGAATCACATTCTCGTCCTTGCTGGCGGTGTCAGAACCACATGCGGCAAAGCTCAGGCACGAGACTGCAGCAATGGCCGCGGCCACGAATCTTTTCATCTTCATTGATCATTCCCTTTCATCGGTGAACTCCCGCACCGACGAATGTCGATGCGAGAAATAAACGGCACATCGTTGTTGCCCACAAACAGAAAATCGGGGTTCCGTCCTGCGGAACCACTGCACTTAACGAATCATCCTCCTTTCGAAATTTATGTCTTCTATTTACGAAGCACATAATAGCTATAGTTAAATCATTTGTTAAATAGGAAAAAGGGTCTAAAAAAACGTTGATTTATCAACATTTCGTCCACACCCCCATTCCTGTGGTGATGTAGTGGAAGAAATGGCGATTGATGGCGTCGCATTCCGCCCGCATCACGTCATATACCACTTCCACACCGTTTTCCTCAAGAATGCGAAGTCCTTTGCCGGCCACGATGGGATTCGGATCGATCGAACCGACCACGACGCGCGTTATGCCGTGCGAAAGAATTAGATCGGTGCATGCCGGCTGCGATCCGACATGGCAGCAAGGTTCGAGAGTGTCGATGACCGTGGCTCCATGCATGTCGACACCATGCTCGTCGGCATAGTCGAAGGCCATGCGTTCCGCATGCGGTCCGCGGTAGCGGTCGTGGTATCCGGCTGCGAGAATCTCGCCGTCGCGGACCACCACCGTGCCGACCAACGGATTCGGATTCACCCAACCGGCTCCCTTATGGGCCAGTTCCAGCGCCTGCGTCATGTATTTCCGATATTGAGGCATGTCATCCACGGTTCCAAGCATATTGCGTCGATTGCGGTCCCACATTTCAAAATCTCCACGAGACATTCCGTAAATGAATAGGCGCGAACCGGTCATCCGTCCCATCGCCGTACGGCGTCGCACAATAACGCCATACAATGTTGGCAGACCAGCAAAGGAACCAGCGAGAGGAAACATCACATGCAGCGCGAAATCATGACGTCCATTCCGTTTTTGAGCCAGCCGTCGACGGAGGCGCTCAATACGCCCGAGGATCTTGCCGTCGCACAGGATCTCAAGGACACGCTCGACGCACATCGCAATGGCTGCGTCGGCATGGCCGCAAACATGATCGGCGTCTCGAAGAGCATCATTGCATTCGTGGACGAGGATTTCGGCGGTCGCATCTTCGTAATGTTCAACCCGACGATCACTGCGAAAGACGGCGCCTACGACGCCTCCGAAGGCTGCCTGTCTCTCAAAGGCGAGCGCCGCACGGTCCGCTTCCAGCGCATTGAGGTCTCGTATGCGGATCGCAAGTTCCGCGAGCGCCATGCCACATTCACTGGTTTCACCGCGCAGATCATCCAGCACGAGATCGATCATTTCGAAGGCATTATCATTTAACGACTTTTTCAGGCATGGCACCTAGCGGCTTTTCGGGCGCTCCATCTAGCGACAGGCTTAGGAAAAATCGTTTGATGTAACAATCGTACGTAACCGCCTTACGTTACAGTTTCCGTAATGCACCGTAGGGCAGTGTCAAAGGAGATTTCATGGGTGCCATCGATATGTTCAACGATTTCGTCAAACTCATTGAAAGCGAGTCCCTGCCCGTCGAAGCCGTTGCGATTGCGGATGGCGACGCCATTATCGCGGAACGTCATTTCGTTCCCGACCAGGATCGCAATATTTATTCCCATACGAAAAGTTATGTTTCGACGGCTATTGGCATTGCGATTGAAGATGGCTTGCTGTCGCTCGATTCGCGATTGGTCGACTCGTTCCCCGAGTATGTTCCCTCCGATGCGCAACTGGAGTTGGGCCAGATCACGCTGAGGCACTTGCTGACTATGTCGAGCGGTTTCAATCATGCGTATTTGATGAACCCTGACCGGCGCAGTGGTGTTGGTGCGCCTGATTATTTACGGTACATGTTCTCTCGCAGGGTTGAGGTGGAGCCCGGCAGCACGCTCTGCTATTCGTCTGCGGATTCTGATTTGGCGGGCCGCATGTTGGAGCAGGCTGCCGGCATGCGTCTTGGCGAGTATTTGTATGGCACGATTTTTTCCAAGTTGGATCAGGGTTGGCCTGTTTGGGAATGTGATCCGCAAGGTCATCCGATTGCAGGCGGCGGGATCTACATGTCGCTTGCAAATATGTTGAAACTTGGCCAGGTCTATTTGAATGATGGCACTTGGCATGGCACGCGCATTGTCAGCGAATCGTGGGTCAAGCAGGCTTCCGGTAAGCAGATCGACACTCCGTATAGCAATATTTGGACGTGCGGTTATGGCTATCAGTTCTGGATGTCACCTTATGAGGGGGCATATCGTGCGGATGGTGCGTACGGTCAGATTACTACGGTTTTGCCGAAGCAGGGTTTGGTTGTTGCGATTCAATGCCCGGAATCTGGTGATTTCGACAATATCGTTCGTCCTGCTTTGCATGAGCATCTGCTGCTTCCGCTTACTGCCTGAGCGCACGACTTTCGCCCATACCGTCGTGTAGATGGGGTATGGGATAATTATGCACGGTATTGTGCGTGGGTTGCGTTCCGGAATCCTTGATTGAGTTTCCGTTGACCGCTCATGCAACACGCTGGAATTCCAACGTTTCTTAAGGATGGAACACAACATTGGCTGAATTCATTTACCAGATGATCAAGGCCCGCAAGGCTTACGGCGACCGTGTGATTCTCGATGACGTGACTTTGAGCTTCCTGCCAGGCGCGAAGATTGGCGTTGTTGGCCCGAACGGCATGGGTAAGTCCACGCTGCTGAAGATCATGGCCGGACTCGACACCGTGTCTAATGGCGAGGCTTCTTTGACTCCGGGTTATACCGTCGGCATTCTGCAGCAGGAACCGCCGCTGGATGACACCAAGACTGTTGGCGAGAACATCAAGATGGCGTTCGGCGAGATCGCTGAAAAGGTGGCTCGTTTCAATCAGATTGGCGAAGAGATGGCCAATCCGGATGCCGATTTCGATGCTTTGATGGATGAGATGGGCAAGCTGCAGAACGATATCGATGCTGCAAACGGTTGGGATCTTGATTCTCAGCTTGAGCAGGCTATGGATGCTTTGCAGTGCCCGGATCCGGATACTCCGGTGACGGTGTGCTCCGGTGGTGAACGCCGTCGTGTGGCATTGTGCAAGCTGCTGCTGGAAGCTCCTGATCTGCTGCTGCTTGACGAGCCTACCAACCATCTTGATGCCGAGTCGATTCTGTGGTTGGAGCAGTTCCTGCACCAGTACAAGGGTGCCGTCATCGCCGTTACCCACGATCGTTACTTCATGGATAACGTGGCCGAGTGGATCTGCGAGGTCGACCGTGGCCAGCTGTACCCGTATAAGGGCAACTACACCACGTATTTGGAGACCAAGGCCAAGCGTATGGAGATCCAGGGCGCCAAGGATGCCAAGCTCGCCAAGCGTTTGAAGAGCGAACTTGATTGGGTGCGCTCTTCGCCGAAGGCCCGTCAGGCCAAGAACAAGGCTCGTCTGGAGCGTTACGACCAGATGGAGCAGGAGGCACGCAACAACAAGAAGCTTGACTTCTCCGAGATTCAGATTCCGGCCGGCCCGCGCTTGGGCTCTACTGTGCTGGAAGCCGAGCATATTCACAAGGCGTTCGGCGACCGTGTGTTGATCGACGATCTGAGCTTCACGCTGCCGCGTAACGGTATTGTCGGCGTGATCGGCCCGAACGGTGTGGGTAAGTCCACCCTGTTCAAGACCATCGTTGGCCTTGAACCGTTGACGTCTGGCTCGTTGAAGATCGGCGAAACCGTGCAGATCAGCTATGTGGATCAGAATCGCGCCGGTCTTGACCCGAATAAGAACCTGTGGGAGGCCGTGTCTGACGGTCTTGACTTCATTGAGGTTGCTGGCGTTGAAGTACCGACCCGCGCGTATGTGGCGTCCTTCGGTTTCAAGGGTTCCGACCAGCAGAAGCTCACCGGCGTGCTGTCCGGTGGTGAACGCAATCGTCTGAATCTTGCGTTGACCCTGAAGCAGGGCGGCAACCTGCTGCTGCTCGACGAACCGACCAACGATCTTGATGTCGAAACTCTTGAATCGCTTGAAAACGCACTGCTTGGCTTCCCGGGCTGCGCTGTGGTGATCTCTCACGACCGTTGGTTCCTCGACCGCGTGGCCACGCATATTCTCGCATGGGAAGGCGATGACGAGAATCCAGCCAAGTGGTACTGGTTCGAAGGCAACTTCCAGGCCTATCAGGAGAACCGTGTCGCTCGTCTCGGCGAAGACGCGGCTCGCCCCCACCGTCTCCATCGCAAGCTAACGCGCTAAGCCGTTAAGCAGACAGTCCTGTGGACTGTCTGTAGGCTTGGCCTGAGTGAGGCGACAGCCGAACGAAGGCAACAATGAGCCTTGCGAAGCAAGACCATAATTGCGAACGTTACTCGCAAATTTCAGCAAAGCGCCGTGCTTCGTTACGAAGTGCGGCGCTTTGCCGTATGTGAATCGTTTGACGATTACCTGCCGTTCACGCTTCTCACGCATTCGTTACAAAACAATCCGGCGAAATTTACCGCCCTTGCGTAGACTCGTTTCCAGAACGAAGCGTTTATCGTATGCGACTCAAAGAATCGAGGCCCGTTATGACACAGACAGCGCAGACAGCAATAACTCCGTTACAACGGTTGGCGAAGGTGCTTCAGCTGGGCACGCCTTCCACGTACCGCAGCCACACATATGTGAATGGCGAAAGCCTGTATTTCCCCACTGGCCGCGTGTACGGCGGTCAGGTGATCGCGCAGGCCATGATGGCCGCATCCAAAACGGTTCCGCCATCTCGTCTGCCGAATTCGATTCATGGCTATTTCATTTCCGCCGGCGATATTCGTCAGGATTTGCTGTTTGATGTGGAGAATCTGCGTGATGGCCGCTCGTTTTCCGCTCGTCGCGTGAATGTCACGCAGGCTCAGGGTTCGATTCTGACGGCCATCGCCAGCTTCCAGGAGCAGGGTCAGGATGGCATTGAGTTCGCCGATCCCATGCCGGAAGGCGTGCCGGAGCCGGAAACGTTGACCAGTGCGAAGCAGCTGATGGAGCCGTTTGCCGAAAAGTCTTCGTATGCCAAATACTATGCGGAAAAGTCGCCGTTCGACATTCGTCATGTGACGCGCACGATCATGCTGGGTGCCGATAAGAAGAGCGCCAGTAACGATTCCGGCAAGCAGATGGTGTGGATGAAGGCCGACGGCACGGTTGACGTTCCGCAGGTCATGCATCGTGCGATGTTGGCTATGGGTTGCGATCAGGTGATGCTGGAGCCGGTGTTGCGTCGTGCCGGGTTAAGTATTGCCACGCCTGGCATTTCGTTCGCTTCGATCGATCATTCGATGTGGTGGTATCGCGATATCGACATCAATCAGTGGCATTTGTATGTGCAGGATACGCCTACCGCGGCTCACGGCCGTGGCTTGGGGCAGGCGAAGGTATACACGCAGGATGGCGAGCTTGTTGCCTGCATGACTCAGGAGGCGATGATCCGTGTTCCTGAGGAGGATTTGAAGAAGTAAGGACAATCAGGCTTTCGTTTGGGTTGCCGATTTGGTTGCCGCGGCCGCGTAACGGTTTCGTTGCGTGGCCGTTTTCATTTTCGGGCTTTCCGGACCGTCGATTGGTGGGATTTGACACAACCACTCCCCCACAATGCCGATGATCATGTCAGCGATGCATACGATTGCCGCGATCGCGCATTCGAGGATGGCCTGACTGTAGAACGTCGCCTCACCATGCGGCAGGCTCATGATGAGCTGTCCACCATACCAGCCGGCCAACGCCGCTCCTGCCACGCCCAACGCTTTGCATGACACCAGTGTGGCGAACGCCTTCTGCGGGTCCAAAGGTTTCAGCTGCGCGCGTTTTTCGGGATCCGTGGTGGTGTATTTGTGGATCTGCAATGCCATATACAGCACGACGAATCCCAGAATCGCCAACACCACGGGCACGATCCATGGAGCGCCGACCAATGGCAAACCTGAAATCTCGCCATATTTCGCCAATCCCATACCGGCCAGCAATCCTAATGCGGCAGCGAGAACATAGCACCACCAAGGGGTTCTGCGCGCTTTCATAGCGTACCTCCGATGATCCAATTGTCGGTCAGCAGTCCCACTTGCGCGGTATCGGGGGCCATGGCCAGCAGGAATGATACCGGATCCTTGCCCAGTCGCGCATCGGGATCCATGTCGAGCCATGGCGCAAGCACTGCGGCATGGTTGCGTGCGGTGGGCCACGGCACCTTGCAGTCAGGTTCATCGCATGTCACGCCTTCCATGTCGATCAGGTCGAGATCGAAGTCTTCGCCGATGGAGGCTTCCACATTGCTTAATACTTCGATCAGATCATGGGCGCCCATGCGCGTGGAAATCTGGATTACCGCGGCCATTTTGTCGGGGAGTCCGTCGAGTTGGCTCACATGGTAGAGGGGTGAGATGCCCTCGACTTGGTTGCCGGGAATGCCGTCCAATGTGACGATGGCCATGCGGAACTGCTGTTCGGCATCGGTTGCTGGGCTGTCCAGTGAGATCACCGCACGTTTCGATGCGGGTTCTAGCTGTGCAGAAGCGAGTGCGGCCACTTTGGCTGCGGCGGTTCCTTCCGGCAAATCGCTGGAATCGATCGCATCATACGCTTCGCCCATATCATCCGCATCGCCCGCATTATTGGCATCGCAGGCAAGGTCGTCGGTACCGTAGCCGGTCGGGCTTTCCACCATCCAATCATCTGCGATTTCGTCGATATGGTCGCGATCGGTCGATTCATGGAGGAGTTGAGCCACGGAACCGGCATGTTCGCCCGGCAGTTCGGCATCGGGTTCGAGTGCCAGCCACGGCCCCAGCACGAACGCACGCTGCCATGCACGGGGGTGAGGCAGCGTCAGGTCCGGATCGTCGCTGCTCTGACCGTCAAAATCGATGATGTCCAGATCAAGTGTGCGCGAAGTCCAATGGTCGGTACGCACTCGACCATGTTCGGCTTCGATGCGCTGCAATCCTCGCAACAGCTCCATTGCCGATAGCTTGGTGGTCACGGAAACAACCGCATTGTAAAAGTCGGGGGTACCATCGGGCATGCCCCACGCATCGGTACGGTACAGCGGCGAAATGCCCGTAACCTGAGTGGACGCCAGTCCGTCGATCGAACGCACCGCGTCACGCAAGGTGGCCACTACATCGCCCTGATTACCACCCATGGCAATGATGGCATGATGCACTTGCGATGCAGCCGAAGTTGTTTCACGAGAACGTTCCACGGTTACGCTCACATCGTCGAATGGTACGACGATTGGCGCACTCGGCTTATGCACGGTCACTTGCGTTCGCGCCACGGCAGGATATTCAAGAATCATGCTGGCAATGCGATCGGCCAGTTTTTCGATGAGATCGACATGATCGCCTTCGATAATGGCGACTATTCCTTTGGCGATGGCACCGTAATCGACGGTGTCGTGCAGATCGTCGGAATGCCCGGCTGGCGCAAGATCCAGAAACAGCGTGGCGTCGACGACGAACGTCTGCGCACGCTCATGTTCGAAATCAAGCACACCGTGTTTGCCGACCGCGCGAACGCCAGTCAATCGAATCTGATCCATGCCAGCCTTTCTTTGCATATCTCAAGGTTTTAGTGATGTGAGGCGTTGCCGTGCCTACGCAGTCAAGAGCATACGAACGTATGCACCCACCGCGCGTATCAGACGTTGGCGAAAGCACGCCACGCATTGCCGATGGCCACCGCGTCACGGCTTTTCTCCACGTCATGCACGCGCACGGCCCACGCTCCATATTCGGCGCACAGGGCGCTGATGGCGGCGGTCGCATTGTCTTTGCTGCCCATGCTTGGCTCGTCGATACCGGCATCGGCAAGCGCCGCGCCGACGAATCGTTTGCGCGAGGCTCCGATCAGCACCGGATACCCGGTGGCGTTGAACCGCTCCAACGCCACCATCAGTGGGAAGTTATGTTCGACGCTCGGTTTGGAGAATCCAAGTCCTGGGTCGATGATGATCTGTGACGGCGAGACGCCTGCCTGAAGCACGTCGTCGACCTGCTTCATGAGTTCGTCATACACGTCGTTCACCACGCCATTGGCGTACACGGACGTATTAGCGTCAGGCACGTCGCCTGCAGAGCCGGCAAGCCAACCGCGCCAATGCTGCACAATGTAAAGGCTTTCCGCGTGTTCGGCCACCACATGGGGCACTTCGCGGTCCAGCTGACCGCCGGACACGTCGTTGATGATCTGCGCACCATGCTCCAACGCCATGCGAGCCACCGATGCGCGCGTAGTGTCGATGGACAGCACCGCGCCTTCCGGAATCAGCGCATCCACAGCACCTAGCACGCGGGTCTGCTCGTCTTCCTCACTGACACGTTTGGCTCCGGGGCGAGTGGATTCGGCACCGATATCGATGATGTCAGCCCCATCTTTCATCATCGCTTCGCCGTGTGCTTTCGCATTCGCAGGATCGAGCCATAACCCTCCATCGGAGAACGAATCCTCCGTAATGTTGAGCACGCCCATCACCAGCGTACGGTCACTATCATGAATCGATTTCATATCAATGGTCATCCGGTTTCCCCTCCTATATCCGGTTATTGGTATTTACGATTCGACTTGCTGCAGTCGCGCCGATCACGCATGCTGCGACAGGATCAGGCTCATGGCTTCGGCTCGCGTCGTCGCGTCTCGCATGCAGCCGCGCACCGCCGATGTAACCGTACGCGATTGCGCCTTCTTTACGCCACGCATGGCCATGCACATGTGATCGCATTCGGTGACTACGATCACGCCACGTGCTTCGATACCTTCCATCAACGCGTCGGCCACCTGTTGGGTGAGGCGCTCCTGCACTTGCGGACGTCGGGCATACAGTTCCACCAGTCGTGCAAGCTTGCTTAAGCCCGCCACTTGGCCGTTCGACGGAATATAGCCGACGTGGGCCACGCCATGGAACGGCAGCAGGTGGTGTTCGCATACCGAGAAGAGTTCAATATCGCGTACCAGCACCATTTCGTCGGTATCGACTTTGAACTTGGTTTTGAGCACTTCCTCGGGGCCGTGTCCAAGGCCTGCGAACAGCTCCTTGCAGGCACGCCCAATACGGTCGGGGGTGTCGAGCAGGCCTTCACGGTCCGGGTCTTCGCCAATGGATTTCAGAAACAGGCGTACTGCCTGGCGCACGCCTTCCTCGTCATAGCCGACAGGCCCGGCCGCATGGGCGGCACGGGCCTTGTCGTCGAAGAGGGTATCGAATGCTTCGGTATCGCTCATCAGTTGGTCAATCCTGCGCTTTTCTTCAGGGATTCGGGAATCGGAACCGGCGGAATGTCGGAATCCGGGCGCTTGCTGTCGCTCAGCCACACTTCACGCTTCGGCGCCTTCTTGACATTAGCGAAGATTTCCGCAAGTTCCTTTTCGTTGAGTGTTTCCTTGACGAGCAGCTGACGTACGAGCTCGTCAAGAATCTCACGATTCTCGTTGATGACGTTCCACGCTTCGGTATGCGCGGTTTCCACCAGTTTGAGCACTTCCTCGTCGATGATTTCGGCGGTGCGTGCGGAATACTTGTGGTTCAGCGATCCAAGGTCGCTCTGTTCGTCATCGGACCACTTGATGGCACCCAGCTTGTCGGAGAAGCCGTAGTCGAGCACCATCTGACGTGCGATGTTCGTCGCCTTTTCGATGTCGTTGGAAGCGCCGGTGGTCGGATCGTGGAACACGACTTCCTCCGCGGTGCGACCACCCATGGCGTACGCCATCTGGTCGAGCAGCTGGTTGCGAGACATGGAATAGCGATCTTCAGTCGGCATCACCGCGGTGTAGCCAAGTGCGCGGCCACGCGGCAGAATGGTGACCTTGGTGACCGGATCGGTATCGTTCATGGCAGCCGCCACCAGCGCGTGACCACCCTCGTGGTATGCGGTGTTGCGCAGTTCGTCGAGCGCCATGCCCTTGGAACGGCGCTTCGGGCCCGCCTGCACGCGGTCGATGGCCTCGTCGATGGCGCGGTTGTCGATCAGCTGCGCACCGGCGCGGGCGCACAACAATGCGGCTTCGTTCAACACATTGGCCAGATCGGCGCCGGTAAAGCCCGGCGTACGCACGGCGATCATACGCAGATCGACATCAGGCACGAACGGCTTGCCCTTGGCATGCACCTTCAAAATAGCCTCGCGGCCTTCCAAATCAGGCGCTTCGACGGCTACCTGACGGTCGAAACGGCCCGGGCGAAGCAGTGCCGGATCAAGCACGTCGGGGCGGTTGGTCGCGGCGATGATGATCAGATTGGTGTCGTTATTGAAGCCGTCCATCTCAACGAGCAGCTGGTTCAGCGTCTGCTCACGTTCGTCGTGGCCGCCGCTCATACCGGAACCGCCACGCTTACGACCGACGGCATCGATCTCATCGATGAAGATGATGGCCGGAGCGTTCTTCTTGGCCTCATCGAACAGATCGCGCACACGGGAGGCGCCAAGACCCACGAACATTTCCACGAAGTCGGAGCCTGCCATGGAGTAGAAAGGCACACCGGCTTCGCCTGCGATGGCTCGTGCCAGCAACGTCTTACCGGTACCTGGAGGGCCGTAGAGCAATACGCCACGCGGAATGCGGGCACCCAAAGCCTTGTAACGAGACGGATCCTTCAGGAAGTCCTTGATTTCCTCGACTTCCTGCACGGCAGCCTCTTCGCCGGCCACGTCGGCGAACTTGGTGGTCGGGGTCTGGCCTTCGAGCAGCTTGCCGCTGTTCTTCTTGCCGCCCATACCGAACATGCCGCCAGCACCGCCCATACGGCTCATCATGAACCAGAACAGACCAAAGATAATGAGGAACGGCAGCAGCGAGGTCAGCAGATACGTCCAAATGCTGCTCTGCTGCATGGTCGCCGTCCAGCCCTTGACCGGATCAGCCTTCTGTACGGCCTTGACCACGGTTGCGGACTGCGCGTACGTGTAGTAGAACTGCACGTTTTTGCCGTAGTTCTTCATACGCCCGGTATCAGGGTCTGTAGCGGAGTAGTCGCTCTTAAGCTTGAGCTTGACCTGCTGGGTGTTGTCTACGATCTGTGCGTATTCAACATTGTTGCCGTTGAGAATCTGCAGACCGTCCTTGGTGTCGATGGTCTGGGAACCGGTTCCGGCGAAAATCTGGAACATGGTCACGGCAAGCAATGCCACAACCACAACCCACAGCCATGGGGACTGCCAGAACGGACGCGGACCGCCATTGGATCCGTTGCCGTTGGACTTGTCACCCTTGCCGTTGGAATCGTTGCCATTGCCGGCGTTATTATTGCGTCCAAACGGATTGGTGAACGGGTTATTGCCGCCGCCGTTGTTATTCGGCGACTGGCCCGGACCAGGAAAACTCATGCCTGACCTCCTTCATACACTTCCGGCTTCAGCACCGCGATCGAATCAAGATTGCGGTATCGCTCGTCATAATCCAAGCCGAAACCGACCACGAATTCATCGGGAATCTCACGTCCCTTATATTTCACAGGAACATCCACCTTACGGCGCGCCGGCTTTTCCAACAGCGCAAAAATCTCCACGGAAGCGGCACCACGGCTTTTGAGCTCATCGACGAGCCACGCCAACGTGACGCCCGAATCGATGATGTCTTCCACAATAAGCACGTGACGACCGCGAACATCGGTCGACAGATCCTGCCGCACGGTGATCTTGCCGCTCGATTGAGTGCCGGAACCGTAGCTCGACAAGCTCATGAAATCCATCTCCGCGTGGATGCTCATGGCCTGCGAGAACGCCGCAAGCGTGTTCACCGCACCCTTGAGCACGCAAACCAGCAGCGGGTTCTTGCCACGGTAGTCTTCACTGGCCTGGGCTGCAGCATGGTTGATGATGTCGGCAATCTCTTCTTTACTGATCAGCTCGTGATCAATATCTTCTTGTACGTCAGCGATTCGCATGCCCACCATCTTGGCACACGCGAATGACGTGTTTCTGGCGATATGCTGAATATCCGCTGGGAAGATTCACACCTTTCTGGCCGTGCCAGTCGCAGATCAGCCTGTCGATCCCTTCAACCTGCCGTGCCATGCACGAAATGCCTGCTTCTGCAAGCGAGCGCACAATCACCCGTCTTCTGATGGCAATGTCTTGCGATTGCAACGCACGCACGTCGATGATTATCTCGCCGTTGTTCACGGTTACGCCTTGCTCGCACACGCGTTGCGCCACATCGTCAAGATATGCGCGATCGTCTTCGGCAAGCCTCGCTCCAAGCGCAAGTTTCGACACGACGTCGCTTCCCGCGAATGATGCAAGATATGGCATGAGATCGTGCCGGATTCGGGATCGCAGCGGATAGTTCGCGGGAAGAGGCTCATTTCCACCCGAATCTCCCACATCCGGCCCATTTGTGGGATCGTCCCACCAGGCAAGCCGCAGATCCTCGCAGATGCCGGTGGTTTCTTCGCGGGTCACATTCAGCCATGGGCGTAGAAAACGCACCCCGTCTCGTATGAAGGAACCGTTCATACCGCAAACCGCATCGAGGCCCGCGGAACGCAACAAACCGATGATCACGGTTTCCGCCTGATCGTTTTTCGTATGAGCCAGAAGCACGGCCGAAGCGTCGGAGCATGCGTCGACAATCGCATGATAGCGCGCTTCACGCGCCGCTGCCTCAACACCGATGCCGCGGGAGTCGGGTACGTCAATCGCACGAACACGAACTGGGTCAAGACCCAACGCAACGCAACGATCGGCGGTTGCCCGCGCAACACCGGCAGAGCCTTGCTGCAACTGGTGGTCGATGATAATCGCCCCGCATCGCAATCCCAATGAAGCGCACGTTTTCGCAGCAACCGCAGCCAACGCCATCGAATCGCGCCCACCGGAACAGGACACCATAATCAGCGGAGCGTCCACATCGGGCGCGTGCTCGCCATGACGGGCGAAACGGGCATCCTGCAATCCCAAACCGGCCGATTCCAACGCGGCGCGCAGTTCGCCGATTCCCTTGCGCAAACGTGACGAATACACCATGGCGTCACAACTTCGGTAGTGCTGCCACAAATGTGTCGATAGCGGATTTCGCGGCTTCGGAATCATCAGGATCGTTGACGATCACGGCAAAACTCAACGCACCGCCATTATGGCGCGACACATTGCCGGTCATGGAAGTCACATCTCCCAAACTGCCGGTTTTGGCACGGATAAGACCAGCTTCGTCAGCATCGTTCAAACGATTCGCAGCAGTGCCCACAAATCCTACAATCGACAGCCCCTCAGCGGCGGCGGAACCGGACCCGCTCGTCAGATTACGCTGCTGCACGTCAAGCAGGGTATGCGCGGTGAGTTTGGAATCCTCAGCCAGTCCCGAGCAGTTAACCATGGTGAGGCCTTCGGTGGAAATCCCCCGCTGAGCCAGTACCTGTTCAACCGACTGCACCGCTCCGGCCGGTGAATTGCCGGCGTTAAGGTGCAAAGCCAGCAGTCTGCCGAATTCCTCGGCCAGCGAATTGTCGGAATGCCGAAGCATGAACGCCATGATCTCGTTCAGCGATGCGGAGCTCACCGTCGCAATGGGGCTGGTCCCGTCGGGAACGGCTCCCTGTTCCACGGAACCGTTCACCGCAATGCCCCGCTCAGTCAGGCGTTGCGCGAACACCAGCGCGGCCTCGCGAGCCGGCTGCGTGCTCAAAACGGGATATGTGCTGAACGTATCGGGATCCGTAGGATTAGCACCGTTCCAGTTTCGCCCGCCATCCACGGCCATGGATGCGGTCGGCGCGTAGTACACGTGGTCCGGATCGAGTTCGGCGATGCCGTTGGGCCAACGGTCGTTGCCGAACAGGGAATCATCGTAGACGAGCGTCACGGAAGTGATGCCCCGCTGCCGCAACGCTTGGGCCGTGTTTGCCGCAAGCGTTCCCAGCCCGGCACGCCCATTGATGTGCGCCGAATCAGATTCGTCGACGCCGAGCAGCATGTCGCCGTTGCCTTTGAGCACCAATCGCGAAGTGCCATCTTCGCGCTGCTCCAAATAGGTCTGCGTCTCCAACGTCGACCCCATGTCGAGCGTGGCCGCAGCCGCATACGCCGTCAGCGTTTTCATGGTGGACGCCGGCGTATACGGCGTGTCGAGATTCTGCTCGGCCACCACATTGCCAGCAGCGTCGGCGATGGCGATGGCGTATTCACCGCCAAAATCGGAGGCAGCCGTCTCAAACTGGCTGATCAGAGCCTTTGCCGCAACGGCATCCACGGTTTTCGAAGCGTCAAGCCCTCCGACCATCGTCGCGGCCGCAATGGCATTGCCCGGCGTTTTGGCCGTGGCATGCTCGACTTCCTGCAATGTGAGAACACCCGGCAACTTGTCGAAAATGTCGGCCACGACATAGCCGACGCACAACACTGTGGTGAGCGACACGGAAAGCGCCACCGTGATGTATCGACGGCGTTTCACATGCCGGTATTCAGCCGAATCATCCATGGAACAACAACACTCCAGTCATAAGAGGAAATCGAAATGAAAACGAAAAGGCAGGAACGCGCAAGCCAGCGAACGAACGTCATCCCTTATGCTCGATCGGCTTCCATTCGGACTTGGCGAACATCGCCTGGAACGAGATCGGCACATAACTGAACATGTAGATCGGGAAGCTCAGCACATACGCGAACAGCTCCTTGTTGGTGGCGCCAATCTGATCGCGTTCCACAATAATCGTCAACGCGGCCAACGCCATCATGCCGATCACCGACGTCACAATGCCGGACGTCCAACCGGTCAACGAGCTCAACTGGCTCTGCCATGTCACGAATCCGCAGGTCGCGAACAACAGTCCCAGCAGAACGCGCGCAATACCGATCACCGTGAACGGACACAACAGCAGCGTGAAATCAACGGCGGAAAAATCGCGTTCCCTGATGGCGCGTTTGACCAAAGCCGGCCCGTAATAACGGAACACTTGCAGGAAGCCCTTGCTCCAACGCAAACGCTGACGCCAGCTCTGCGCGAAGGTGACAGGCTGCTCGTCATACAGAATCGCGGTACCGCAGTAGCCGATGCGGTCGCCGTGCAGCAAGGAATCCATGGTGAATTCCAAATCCTCGGTCAAAAGGTGGAATTTCCAACCATTATTGCGACGCATGATCTCCTGCGAGAACATGAAGCCAGTACCCCCTACATGACAGCTGTTGCCGAGCCACATGCGCGAGGCCGACAGGAATCGAGATTCACGGATGAACCACAATGCAGAACCGGAAGAGACCCAATTGTCAGACAAATTCACGGAATTGCGGTAGCTGGTGAGAATCTTGAATCCCGACTGAAACGCCTTGTTCATCTCTTCGACGTAATGCTTGTCGAGCTTGTTGTCGGCGTCGAACACGAAGAACGCATCGTACGGGTCGGATGCACCGGAATCGTTCATCTGATCGAGCAGATACGTCAGCGCGTAGCCTTTGCCCACAAGCTCCTTGTTGAAGCGTTCGATCACATGGCAGCCCATATTGCGCGCCACTTCGGCGGTATTGTCGGTGCAATTGTCGGCGACAAGCCAAATGTCGACCAGTTCGGTCGGGTAGGTCTGCGTTTGGATGCAGGTAATGAGGTTGCCGATGACGTTCGCCTCGTTTCGTGCGGAAATCAGCACCGCGTAACGCTTGTCCATCGGCGCGTCGGGAAATTTGATCGGCTTGGTGAACAGGGAGATGAGAATGCACACCGCCTGATAGACCACCCCTGCGCCACCGACGATGACCAGCAGAATGTCAAGTACGCTCAGCAGTACCATTAACGCCACCTACTTCTTGGATTGTCATCCGCGTTTTTCGTACTTCCTTCAGCTTCCCGCGACTCGCCGTTCTTCCGTTCATTGCCGGATTCCGGATTTTCGTTGGATTCCTGAGATGTGTTTTCACTCTCAAGACCCTGCAATGGCTTGCGTTCCGTTTTGTCCAACACGTGCTTCGGGATGGCGACGGTTTCGTCCGATTCCAGCGATTCCTCGGAACGGGTGATATTGTACGCCTGCTCCTGCAACTGCCGCACTTCGTCGGGAATAGGCACATGCGCACTGGATCCCTGCACCGCGCGAGGCATATTGTGCAGATGCTCGCTGAGTACTTCGGCACCTTCCACCAGCTTCGACTTCTTTTCAGGCACCGGATCGTCCATCAGCGGGGAATCGACCAGCTCGTACCGCTTTGTATAGGTGCGGAAGATCGTCTGCACGGATGCGACCACCGGCAATGCGAGGAACGCGCCCAACGCGCCGAACAGCGAGGTGAACGCCAGCACCGCGAGGAACGCCACGGCATCGTTCACATCCATGGTGCGCTGGGAGATCTTCGGCGCGAAAATCAGATTCTCGATCTGCTGATACACGCAGATAAACACCAGCACCGCCACGGCCTGCCACAATCCGCAGCTACCCCATGCGAACAGCACTGGCAACGCGCCGCCGATATACGTACCCAACATAGGAATGAACTGCGAAACCACACCGCAGAACAGCGCCAACGGTAGCCAATAGGGCACGTGCAGCAGCATCAGACAGATTCCTGTGAAGAACGCGTTCAGCAACGCGAGAATGGCGCGGGAGAACAGGAACGACGAGATCTGGCTCTGGCTCACCGTCCATACGAACAGGAATCGCCGCTGAGCCGCCGGAGCCATCCACTGGCATGCGGCACGACGCAGTTTCGGACCAGCCGCTGAAATGTAATACGTGGTCATGATTATCGTCATGAGGTTAATCAGGAACGAAAACAATCCCGACACCGTATTCAGCGCGGTACCCGCGAAATCAGTGACCCACGACGTCTGAATGTTCTTCAGAATCTCATTGCCGAGATTATTGATCTCAGGAAGCTGGAAATTCGCGTACTGACTGGCGAACTGGCACATCTGCTCATACAGGTCGGGCAGACCGTTCACCAAGGCGATCATCTGCTGCACGAACAGGTTGCCGAACAGTGTGAACAGCACGCCGAGCATCACGGCCAGCATCAGCAGCGAGAACAGCGACGCGAACGAACGTTTCCAGCCATGCTTGACCAGCGGCACCACCACCGGCTCCACCGCGAGCGCGATGAACAGCGAGACGATGATGTCGATCACCAGGTATTCGATTTTGCCCCAGCTGCGCCAGCAGAAAGTAAACCCCACAATGGCTATGGCGATGTATAGCAGCGCACGTCCCAGCCATTCCGGTGGTTTTCGGGGATCTCCTTTGGCTGGAAACAGGGTGCCGAGGTCCCATCGCTGTTCGCTGGTGTTCGCACCGTTTTCGCTCTGCGTATTGTTCATTCGCTGTTCGCTGTCGCTCATGGCTCCCTATTGTAGCGATAGGCGTCGTGTACAGGCTGAGCTATTGTGGTAGTTATGCTGAACGTTTCAATTGTCATCCCCGCTTGGAATGAAGAGGAGCGTATCAACGATTGCCTGTTGAATGCCACTAGGCAGACCGTGATGCCCCATGAAGTGATCGTTGTCGACAATCGTTCCACCGATTCGACGGTGGCCATGGTGGAGCAGTTCATCAAAGACCACCCGGAAGCACCCATCCGTCTGCTGCATCAGGATGAGGAGCAGGGGCTGATTCCGACGCGCGATTATGGTTTGAACCACGCCACCGGCGACATTCTGGGCCGTTTCGACGCCGATTGCATGATTCGCCCGGATTGGGTCGAAGTGGTGTCCGGCATTTTCACTGAGGACCCGGAGGCCATGGGTGCCACTGGTCCGGTGATGTATTACGATCTGCCGAGCCGCCATTTTGGTTTGCGTGGGGATTAATTCCACACGCAAGCGTATTTACAAGGCCGATGGCGGCCAGCCGTTGCTGTTTGGCTCGAATATGGCGGTCCGCGCTTCAGCTTGGCGCGAAATTTCTGACGAAGTGTGCCGAGACAAGGCCGATGTGATGCATGAGGATATCGATATTTCGCTGCATCTGCTGGGCAAGGATCTGAAAACCGTGTACTGCCCGCGTATGATCGCCGGCATCAGCGCCCGCCGTATGGACACGTCGCTCACGTCGTTCAACAATTACATGCGTCGTTTCAAGAACACGTTCGACGCGCATCCACAGCATTCGCGCAAGCATAAGCCGGAGATTCTGCTCACCGCGCTATATCCGGTGATGCATCTGCTGTATCCGGTATGGCAGAAGGTGCTTGACACCGCCGATATCAATCCTGCGGAGGCGGCGTGGATCAACGAGCAGATGGAATTGGCCGAGCAGGAAGGCCGCGAATGGTACGATGACACTCCCACCGATGAGGAGTGGAGCGAAAAGCACGAGTAATTCCAATACTTGCGATTGATAATCACGGATTATTGTTTACATTATTTCGATTAATCCGTAATTTATGTGCAGATATAAAAATCGTGGTGCGAATGCTTTGTGAAGTTTCGCACCACGATTTTTAATGCTTTCAGCGATGTTCTCTCACAATCGGGTTTCACTGCAGATTCGCTGCATGCGATTGCCGATTCGTGAGAGTTTTCGCATTACATCAGGCTCTTGTAGATGGCGAGGATGTCTTCTTCGGTGGCCTGACGCGGGTTGCCCGGGGTGCACACGTCGTTGAAGGCGTCGTGGGCCAGTGCTTCCAGATCGGCTTCGGTTGCGCCGACTTCGGAGATGGTGGTCGGGTTCTTCAGGTCGACGGTGAGCTTGTGCACAGCCTGGACGGCTTCTTCGCGAACCGTCTCGAGATCGCCGGTGTAGGCATCTTCGACACCGAAGGCGTCGGCGATGTCACGATACTTCTCGCCGGTGAAGTCCTTGTTGTATTCCATGACCGGTGCCAGCAGAATGCCGTTGGCAACGCCGTGGGCAACGCCGAGGCGGCCGCCCAGCGGGTGGGCCATGCCATGCACCAGACCGAGGCCGACGTTGGAGTAGGCCATGCCGGTGATGTAGGAGGCGTAGGCCATCTGCTCGCCTGCAGGAACGTCGCCGTCAGCGCTCTTGGCAAGGTTCTTGGCAATCATGCGGATGGTCTGCATGCTCAGGCAGTCGGACAGGCTCCAGGCGCCCGGAGTGATGTAGCCTTCAATGGCGTGGGTCAGGGCGTCAAGACCGGTGGCGACCTTGAGGCCGCGCGGCATGGAGTCGGTCAGATCAGGATCGACGAAGGCGACGATCGGAATGTCGTGCGGGTCGACGGCCACGAACTTACGCTTGTTGGCGGTATCGGTGACCACATAGTTGATGGTGGTTTCCGAAGCGGTGCCTGCGGTGGTCGGCACGCCGAAGATCGGCACGGACGGGTTCTTGGTGTCGGCAACGCCTTCCAGGGAGAGCACATCGGCAAACTCCGGGTTGGCGGTGATGATGCCGATGCCCTTGCAGGTGTCTTGCGGGGAGCCGCCGCCCAGACCGATCAGGAAATCAGCACCGGATGCGGCGAACTTGGCAACGCCATCCTGAATGCATTCGACCGGCGGGTTCGGCTTGACGTTGTCGAAGACCTCGTACGGCATGCCTGCCTCATCAAGCACATCGGTGACCTTCTTGACGGTGCCGGTTTCCAGCAGTACCGGATCGGTGACGATGAACGCCTTGGTGAAGCCATGGGACTTGGCAACGCCCGGGATCTCCTTGATGGCGCCGCGACCGAAGTATGCAGTCTGGTTGAAAATCATGCGATAGACCATAGATGTCTCCTTTAAGCGACTGTGCTTGTTCGCCGTGTCATAGCAACCGTTGCCATGACCAACGATTCTCATCATAGACCCCATGTTGCGATTCGGCTGGAAATCGACACAACCTTTTCTGTGAGCGTTCTCACAAAATATGCGAACGCATCACACAAAAACGCATAAAACCAGACAATACGGCCTTATGACTCGAATAATTCCAGCTCGACCTGCGGCAGATCATCCTTGGAGAACACCCACATGGTCTCGTCTTTGGAACGTCGATCGGCGAAAATCGTAAGCAGGAACTTCTCTCCGTCGTTTCGCGTGTACCCGTACTGCAACACGCCGACCGACTCGACGCGGGCATGAATGAAGTCGTAATCCATAAGCAGGGAGAAACTGTCTTTGCAGAACGGCGCCACCAATCGTTCGCAATAGTCATGCAGCGCGCTTTTGAACGAACCGTCATGCGCGTCAAGCATCTTCTGGAAATAGTCGGGCACCATGATCGCACGCTGTGAGTCAGTACGCAGATTCACCATGCATGCGATTGAATAGCGTCCGTTCAAATGCCGCAGCAACGATTCCATATCCTGATTACGCACCAGAATGTCCTCAAGTTTTTTGTTGAGCCCGCGCAGCTGGCGTTTGCTGCCGCCTCGCACGTAGTATTCCTTCTTTTCGCGGCGCATCTCGTTTTCGGCCTGTTCGACGATTTTCGGCAGATCGGAAGTCGACTCGCTCGACGCTACGCCCACTGATATCTCGCAGCCTTGCGTATGCAAGCGCTCACGCATGTAGTTCAGCTGCTTGCGTGTCTGCGCTTCCGTATGCGCGGAACTGATTATCACGAATTCGTCGCCGCCGATGCGATACAACCGGTCATCGCCGAAGAACGCGCGCGCCGCGTCCGCGAACTCACACAACATGCGGTTGCCCTGCTTATGCCCGAGATGGTTGTTCACCTCGTGCAGGCCGATCATATCCGCATACACGCACACCACCGCCCCGATGTCGGCGCTCCGCAGCTGCTCCACATCGCTGTCGTATGCATTGCGGTTGAGCAATCCCGTCAAGGAGTCCTGCCGATAGATTTCCTTCATGTTCTTGGCGATTAGGTCGAGCGACAGGTCGAATCCGATCAGCACCACGGCCCACGGATTGGCCTCGCTGCAATCAGGGGGTACCAGCATACCGAATGCGATCACGCTGGTTTTCGCCTCGACCTCGCTTCTAAAATACGTGAATTCCGATTTTTTCTTACTGAATAGTTGGTCGCGCAAATCAGACAATCGCGTGTGTTTCAGGAATTCTCCGGCATCATCTGGATGAATGATCCGTTTTGAAACCAATGCATGGCAGAAATCATGAAAATCATCCGCATACACGTCCGGAAGTTTCGGATCGCGTTTGATGGTGCGATATTCTCCCGTGATGAGATTCAGTCGGGACAGTTCCGCAACGCCCTTGTTAAGGATTTCAAAAATATGCGCCGACAATGACGACGATTCGAGCATGCTGCGGCCGTTCGTCGACATGCGGTAGTCGCGATGCATCAGATCTTTGGAGATATTCCAGAAATGCTGGTCATCCGGGCGGTGTTCCAGCAAATCCTCCATCTTTCCCACAGTGAGCGGACGGTAGAAATAATATCCTTGGATGTACATGCATCCCAGCTCACGCAGCTTGCTCACCTGTTCGGCGGTCTGCGCACCCTCCGCAATGATCGACAGTCTCAGCTGGTAGGCCATGTCGATCACGGATTCGATGATTTTCAAACCTTTCGCCGCATTGTCAGCATTCAGGTCAACGAATTTCATGTCGAGTTTGATGGCATCGACGTTGATGTCCTTCAACATGTTGAGTGACGAATACGCCGACCCAAAATCGTCCATCAGCACGGCAATGCCTCGCGCATGCAGGTCCCGAATGGTCTCTTCGACCACATCCATGTTATGTGCGATCGCACTTTCTGTGATCTCCACCTGCAGCAGGCGAGCATCGATGCTGAACCGATCGAGCAGGTCGCCAAGCACTCGCGCCACATCGATCGCCTCGATATCCGTCATCGACACGTTGACGGACACCGGCACCAGATTGCGCCCCTCCCCATCCCAACGCGACAGCATTTCACACACGGAACGCCAGATGAACAAATCGAACCGCGTGACCATTGACTCACGTTCAAGCAGAGGAATGAATTCGCCGGGAGACACCAAGCCATATTCCGGATGATTCCAACGCACCAACGCCTCCGCACCCACGATTGCGCCGGTTTCAGCATTGCATTTGGGTTGCAGGTAGAAGCAGAATTCGTTGTTGTCAAACGCCTGGTTGATGTCGTCAAGAGAGAATCTGGGTACGATTTCGTCGTTGCTGGGCGCCCTGCCCGTGGATTCCAGCCGCGCGCCTGCGGCAACATCGAATTGATTACCCATGATACTCACCGTTGTACTGTATCAGCGTCACGTCTTCGACACCCTCAATGGCGCGAACGCGTTCCGCGAACGTCATGTCCTTATCATCACAGAATACTTCAACCGCCATTTCCGTGCGTTCGCCACGCATGGTTTTGGATTTGACGAAGAATTTGGTGCGTCCGAACGCGCGCGTGATCTCATCTCCCACTACATCGCCCACATAGTGGATCACCGCAATGTACACGCGCCCCTTGTCTTGACGCGAGTAGAACAGCGCCAACATGCCGATCATCACCAATCCGGCAACAATCACCAGCACATACATGCCGGCGCCCGCCGCAATACCAGACGTGATCGCCCAGAACAAATACAACAGATCCATCGGATCCTTGACCGCGGTACGGTAGCGCACAATCGATAATGCACCGACCATACCAAGCGAAATCACAATATTCGTACTGATGGCCAGCGTGACCATGCAGGTGAGCACGCACATGCCCACCAACGTAACGGCAAAACTGCGCGAATACACCACACCCGTGTAGAAACGGCGGTACACGCAGTAAATGACGATGCCGACGATCAACGCCACCAGCAACGCCAGCGCCATTTTGGGCACATTGTATTGGCCGAAGGATTTCAGCACCGACTTTTTGATCATGTCATTGACACTCATATGGTTTCTTTCTCTCCTGCTTCCTTGATTCGTAACGTTTGTTTTTGCTGGAATGCCAGTCAACATGCCAGCTGGTTACAGACTTGGCTTTACAGGCTCGGCACGGGTTTTTACGGCCGGGCCCCGCCCCACCCTCCCTGCCAGTAGCCGAATCCCCGCAAATACGAGGCTTTGTCATAACAGAGCACGTATTTCGAAGCCGATGTCAACTCCTGCGCCTTGCCGGGCAGCAGATCACGCACCACTTGCGGCAGGAATTCGGTGAATTTGACCTCCATCACCAGTTTTCCCGGCTCAAGCACGGGCAGTACCGGCAGTGTGGAGTCGAAAACATCGAATCCTCCAACCGCCGCACGCACGTTCATATCGAAGGTGACGCGCACGGTACCGGCGTCAAGAATCCACGGTTCGCGCTCATAATCGACGATCACGCGAGGGCGCATCACATTGCACATGCATTCCACATAAAACTCGCGGCACAACTGATACTCGCTGTCACGCAGAAATTCATAATCGCCGGCAAGAATACGGTCGAACTGCTCGTGCGTGAGCGGTGCATCCTCCTTGTAGATCCAACTGTCGCTTTTGCGTTTGCGTTCCAGTTTGATCACACGATCGCTGTAATCGTAGATGCGAATACGGTATTTCCTACGCAGCAGCACACCGTCGACTTTTTCCTGATATGCGGTGTTCCAATAATCGTCGAAATACAGGCTGCGAATCATATAGCCGCCGTTTTTCGCATGCTTGTCGAGGCCAAGCAGCGGCGCCATACGCACGTTCAAGTCGGCTTTTTGCGCGTATGAGATCAGATATTTGAGCTCATGACGGAACCGTTCCTTGGCTGTGCGCGGTGGAACGGATAATTCCTCGCCGACGCGATGTTTGATACGTTGCAGCAGCGACGTTCCGCGATTGCCACCATCACTGCACATTGGCATCCTCCACAATGCTGCCGTCGGCTTTCACATAGAAACACTTGGTGCCGTAGACCTTGTTGCCGTCGGTGACGTAGTAGTCAAACGCGTCCTGCGTCTCGCCTGATGCATTGCGCACGCTCACCTTGATGAAGTACTGGCCTTCACCAGGCATATCCATCACGGCTTCCGGCAATACGAGGTCGCTCTGTGTGAACACCACGTCTTTGCCTTCGTAATCCTTGGCCACGGTAACGCTATAGCGCAGATCCTCATCGTTGAAATCATAGGAGACATCCCAGCTGAGTTTGAGCTTGCCGTTGGTAGGAGTCGGCTTGCCGATATAGAACGGCATGGGCTTATTGAACCCGGTTCGGTACGTCTGGTAGTTCTGTTCGATTTCGCTATGCAATTGGTTTGCCACCGTGTCGTATTGGCTTGACGTCAGAGGCTCATGCATGCAGTCGGGCATCTTCCGCACGTATGGTTCAACGATGGAACGGTACCGCCGCACCATGGAATTGATGCGATCGGCGCTCATATACTTGTATTCGTCTTTCACGGCCTTGCCGAGCGCGGTTCGGAACGACTTGGTTTGCAGACAACGTCGGAACAGTATGTTGCCCCAATAGTTGCTGACACCGTTCTCCCAGCTTTGGCCCTCGGAACGTTGCCTGATCTCGTATTCCTTGCGCATGAGCATACCATCGTTATCCCAGTCGAGCAGGTAAAACGTATCCGAATTCGTGGGACTATACAGGTACATATTGCGGCTTTGCGTATCGATATTGCCGGTCAGCAATTGGAATGCCATCCAATATGCGAGATTTTCGGTATCGAAATATTTGCCGAGGATTTCGCCCATCGGCACTGAATAATCATTGAGATCGTTCAGCATGGCGATCAGTTTGGTATGGTCGTTGTCGCCTTTGATTTCCAGTTTTTCTTCGAATTTCGCTTGATCGTAGTCAGGATCATCGGCGAGTTTGATCACGTCTTCGTCTCGATAGAATTCGAAATAATTGACTTTGTACAGCTGTCCGTTTTTATCGAGTCCGTGCACCTGCAATGCGGTTTTGTTGAGCTGTTCGACTTGCGTGTACAGACCGTAATCGTCGAAGGAATCCGATCCGCTGGTCTCGTCTTTCACGTACAAGTGCACGAATTGCGTGCGCAGTCCCATCATCTGGTCGATGCCTTTGATGAGATCGTACGCCATTTTGTTACGGAAACGCAGACCTTCGCCCATATGCTTGTTCAATGCGATGGTACGCTGCCCACGCCACTTGCCTTTGCCGCTTTTCAACTCGATCTTGTAGTTCTTCTGCTCGTTTTTACTCGATGACTGGCCACGTATCTGCACGGTGGCGTTCGGCGCGCTTTCACCAAAACCAAGCTCCCCGGAAACCGGTCCTTGTTCGTCGCCGACCTGCAGCAAACCATTGACCTTGTAGCGGTCAACGCCCATGGCCGCATAGTCATCAACGGAATACTGGTTGATTTCGCTCCAGCTATGGTCGGTGCCTTCCGACGAATTACCGCGCGATACCGTCAAATACATGGTTTCGACACCGCTGTCGTCATACACCTTGTATAACGATTCGTTGTCGCGCAAGTGTGCGCCGTCGATGCTTTGTTCAGCGCTTTTCTTGACTTGCTCATGCGTCTGTGACGAATCCGATGATTGCGATTGTTCATTATCGTTGGGTGACGAAGTCGCACATCCGGCGCAGGAAAGCACCGTCAGCATTGCCGTCAATGCCGCTATTTGCTTGACAAGCATGGTAATGGCTTTTGTGTTGCGTCGGTTCCACCATGTCATGATTTACGATTCCTCCCGATTATGACATCCGTTTCTGCAATATTCGCCTTGTCAGAAGACCGTGCATGCCCTGAGCGATGCAATGATTGGTCGACCCGCTGTTCGCCATGTTCAAGCAGTATGCCCAGTTCGGTGAAACGTCCACGTTTCGTTTGCGCCACAATCGGCTGCTGCCCCAGCACTCGGTATGGCAGATTGTCGGTGTATGAGGCGAGCCGGAATGTCGCATATATGGCGAACAGCGATGCCCCCATCAGAAAACCGAAACCGAACAGCGACGTAGTGAAGAACTGTCCGATTACTGTGAACACAACCGTCGAACCCGCAAACAATGCCGACGCCGTCAATGCACCGGAATAATCGGTAAAATACAGCAGAATCAGCATCACGGTGTTGCCGACCGCATAAAGGGCATACCCCACGCAGAGCACACGGAAATATCCGTGCATCACATCGCTGAATCCTAAAGGAAGCGCGTTCAGCACTGTTTTTTCCAATGAAATCACGGCAGCGGTCACCAACAATTGCTTCAACGCCGTGTAATGCAATTCTCGATTGAGCACAGCCAACATTTCGTTTTCGGCAACGGTAATGTCTTTGACCGTGCCTCCATCATTCAACAGACTGTAATACGACCGATATGTTGGGTAGAAATTGACCTCCACCGACACCACAAAATTCACCGTGGTGATCAGAATCGTCAAAAACGCCAGCATGGCGGGCACATCGTAATATGGCGCGCCATAAAACAGGCCCTTCACCTTGATGCCGAGCGGACCGCACCATGTGATCACCAAATGGGCGAACAGGCCGATGGTGGTCAGCAATCCGGTCAACGCCAACGGCAGAAACTGATCGACCCACTGCAAAAACAGCCACGGATGCTTACGACTTTGCGGAAAATAACGATGCAACAAGAGCACATCCCACACCAGCATCACACCATAGCCAAGCACCACTGCGAACAACAGCGACTCCACAGGAGGGCAGGCCAACGCAAGCAACACGCATGACGTAACGAACGCCACCAACACCGCAGCCACGAAAGAATACAGAATGCTTTTGTAATCCTTGATGGCCGTCAAATAGCTCATCGCATTCCAGTTGACGATCATTTCAAGAAACAGCCACAAACACAACGCGCCCTGCATCAACGTGGCACCGGAAAACAGCAGGAAAACCGTGTACAACACCGCGCCCACCACCAGCATGATGCCAGTAGAACCCCAGAACGACGGCAGAATCATCTTCTCATCGTGATCAAACAACATATCCGCCAGAAAACGGGTGACCGGCATCGACAGAAAACTCGTCAACACCAACGAGGCAAGCAGCGTGTAGGTGATCATGCATACGAGCAGATCGCGGTCGGGGCGGCCCACCTGCCACCAGCTGCTCACGATCAGCACGCCGAACTGCAGGAGTACACCCAACAGCATCGGACCAGCGCAAATCACGCCGGCATAGCCGTAGGCTCGCAGCATCGCCATCAAGCCTCTACGGTGGAACAGTTTCTTCAGTTCAAATCCAATACCGGCCATATCAGCGCTCCAATCCGAACTGATTCAATCCGAACTGATCCGCGGTATCGCTATACAGCTTGCGATAATCGTCAAGCATGCGCTCATGCCGGTAATAGGCGTTCACACGGTTACGGCCAATCTGCCCCATGGTCTCACGCAGCGTGCGACTGGAACACATGCGTTCCATGGCTCGGCTCAGGCCCTCGCGGTACATCGGGGGCACGTAGAAGCCTGCCGTGCCGAAATCGTCGCCTTCCTCGCCTTCCAAAAGCTCACGGCAGCAGCCGACGTCAGTGGTCACGCAGGGGCGTGCGGCTGCGAACGATTCCAGCACCGACAGCGGCTGGCCTTCGGAAATGCTGGTCAACACGGTGAAATCAAGCTTGCGCATGTATTCGACCACGTTCACACGGCCGGTGAACTCAAGATTGCGCACACCCAACTGTTCCACAAGCTCATAGCATTCGTCGGCATACTCCTGATCGTCAACACCGCCGAGAATATGCAAGCGCACATTGTCAACGCGAGAGGAAAGCTCATGGAACGCGTGAATCAGGGTTTTCACATCTTTGATGGGCGCCATGCGCACCACCGCGCCGATATCAACCCAACCGTCGTCGGGCTTCAGGGGAATATCGCAGAAACGTTCGTATTGAATGCCATTGGGAATCACTTGGCAGGCATCGGCGGGCGCACCCATGCCAATTTGGATAAGACGGGCACGACCGAACAAGCTGGTGATGCGCCACGCACGATGGTAGATCTGTTCCGAAAGCATGTAGAAGAAGCGGATCCAACGCGGCCGGAACGCTGGCGACACCCATTCGGCGGAAATGATTTCCTCTTCGCGTTCACGCGTATAAATGCCATGTTCCGTAAGCAATACCGGCGCATGGTTGATACCCCCCAAACAAGCCAACAATCCGCCATATCCAGTGGAAATCGCATGGTAGATCTGCGCTTCCGGCACTTCGCAGCCCATCAAGTACAACACCGGCAGCAACATGGAGCGCACGGTATGGAAAGCGTCGGCATAGGCCACATACGGATATTCTTCCATGCAGATTTGCGTAAACAAGTCGATGAATTCACGGCTTTGCAGGAACGACAGCGGATGCACGCCTCTGGTGTGGAACAGGTTGAACAGCACATCCCAATCCGGGCTGCCAAGATTCACCAGTTCGCGCAATGACCGCAATTCCTCTTCGGTGAACGACACTTGCGCGCGTTCACCGCTCAGACGCAAGGCGTCGTCGAGGAACACC